>Ga0247611_10001818_pt1 | contig 36954 bp, 30 predicted proteins | sample 177DNAGHGhighgp2_FD_192422 | JGI IMG/M metagenome (GOLD analysis project Ga0247611, IMG submission 192422) | Sheep rumen microbial communities from Palmerston North, Manawatu-Wanganui, New Zealand - 1770 DNA GHGhigh gp2 | ecosystem: Host-associated > Mammals > Digestive system > Stomach > Rumen... | reverse complement strand
AGCTAATTATGCTGACGGCAAGGTACACTAACATGACTTTTGCTAAAGCATACGAGTTCAACAAGGTGTTAAGTCCACGATGTACAGTCCAATAAACGAAGAATGCAGATAAGAAAACTATCAGGCAGTCTATTAAGAAAATACACCAATATGGAATTGATGATTTATTAAAGTACCAGGTTAAGATTTTTTCAATTGGATTCATATTCTGTTAGTCTTAGTGCAGTTACATGGTAAATAGATAAACTATGAAGGTTAAAAAAGCTGATTATAAAATGGTTCCTTTAATTGTCTGAATGATTCTATATACATCTTCATCTGTAACGCACGGTCCACTGGGCAGACACAATCCTTTATGAAATAGATTCTCAGAAACACCATTTACATATTTCGGAACCTTAGCATAAACTGGTTGTTTGTGCATAGGTTTCCATAAAGGTCTTGATTCTATTCCCTCTTTATCAAGAGCCATTCGCATAGCCTCAACATTCCTGTTTGGTTCACAATCTGTATGAATTGTCCCTGTACTATGGACAACACCTGCAGCTCCACCAATGGCTCCTTTTACAGATTCACAATATGCATTCTCCTCTCCTTTTACATGTAAGTGTTCATCAAGAATAATCGTATTTAACCAGAAGTTTGACTCCATTCCTTCTAACTCGTCATGGAATACAATCCCCTTTGTATCTTTAAATCCTTGACGATAGAGTTCGGCAATATGTCTGTGATGAGCAATATGATCATTTAAAACGGTCATTTGTCCTCTACCAATACCAGCACAGATATTTGAAAGACGATAATTGTAGCCAATTTCCTCATGTTGATAGTATGGGAAAGCTTCTCTTGCCTGAGTAGCAAAGAACATTACTCGACGCCATTTTTCTTCATCAGGACAAATAAGTGCACCGCCACCAGAGGTAGTAATCATTTTGTTACCATTGAAAGACAAAACACCAAATTCTCCAAACGTACCGCATACTTGTCTTTTATAACGTGATCCCAAACCTTCAGCTGCATCTTCAATGATGGGAATTTCGTATTTCTGTGCAATGGTCATGATTTCATCAATTTTAGCAGGCATACCATAAAGATATACAGGTATTATAGCAGCAGGTTTTTTCCCTGTTTTAGCTATTCGGTCCTTAATGGCCTCCTCTAAAAGAACAGGATCCAAATTCCAAGTATCAGGTTCAGAATCGATTAAAACAGGAGTTGCCCCTAAATAAGTTATCGGGTGAGTAGAGGCACAAAAGGTAAAGCTCTGAACAAGCACCTCGTCACCAGCCTTCACGCCTGCTGCAATCAATCCCAGATGAACAGCTGCAGTTCCTGATGACAGGGCAACAACTCGTTTGTTTTCCCCTACAAATTCTTCGAGATCTTTTTCAAATCCATTTACATTAGGTCCAAGAGGCACTACCCAATTAGTGTCAAACGCTTCTTGAATGTATTGCATTTCTTTACCGCTCATGTGAGCCAAACATAGATAAATTCTTTTAGACATATTTTTTTGTGATTCTTTGAATTGTTGATCGTATATTATGAGAGAAGAACGTATTCCTCATTCTTCCCACTTCATTCTTCATTTATGTTGCTAATTAATCAAGAGATTCGTAAATAGAGTGCTTGGATTTGTATTCTGGCACGATTTGCTTCGTAATGCGTACCGTTTCCATGTCGTCATAATGATAGCTCGTTTGTACCAATTTGTCTATTTGTTCGCAAACCTCCTAGTAATCATATTGCCGCACCTGAGCAATTTTGATTCTTTTTGTAGAATGTTGGTTTCGTAATCTCCTCATCGTTCGGTACCTCTTCATAGAGTTTTTCTTTGTCGCACCATTTCCGAACCTATGCTACCAACTGACCCCGACACCATGATACACTTACCTTTAAGCATCTCTTCAATCTCCTGCATGTTTACCTCAATCTCATCGCGAGGCAACAGGTCCTCAATCTGCACTTCCTTAAGTTGGGACGCAATAATGCAGTCTTCAATTCCTCGTTTTTGCTAAACTCATCTGTTTTAAGTGGAAAAACCAGTATCGCTTCTGCCTTCTGCTTCCGCATATACTCTATGATATTGGTATCGTTCTTATACACCATTACCCTTTGCAATATGTGTCCTGGCAAGTCATCGCTGTCCGAAATAAAACCGCGAAGTGTGAATCGAACTGGATTCTCCATGCGAATAGCTTTAGCTAGTGTTATACCACCCGATTTGCAACCATAGATGAACACCCCGTGGTTCGCTTTGTTTTCCCTCAATCTGTCGATGATGCGCAGTACAATGTCCTTTGCACTGTGAAGCACTTTGAGACCTACGAGACACTCGGAGCACTCTTCAGAGAACCCACCGCTGGCATTCTCGAGCTGTCCGCAGCGGAAAAGGTATGGGAACTGATACTGGATACCATCCTGGAAATCGCAGAAATTATCTCTGCTGATGCCAGTGAACTGCTCTTTGCAGTCATTGATGAGAATCCTAAGTTCTATAAACTATATCAAATGTATAAACTAATCGCTTGATAAATGAATATTCACTTGCGAAAGTTCAGTAATTATTATATTCTGATTCACGTTTCATGTGATCAACTATATGCTTATAGCGTTTTTCAGTTGAAATGATATTTCCGCTTTCATCCACAACAGAAATTCCTCCATTTTTTATGGCAGTTTTCCACATTGTTGCTTTTGGAAATTTTCTATTTTGATCCATCAGATATGGAACTGCAAGAAATCCTTCAACAAATATTTTATAAAACCCATCAGGAGTATATAAATTGGGGATGTTATCTTCTAAAATTTGAATTGAAGCTTTTGCTTCTGCAAAAAGCGACTTTTCGCGTTCTTTTGTTTCTTGATCATATTTCATATTAGGAACGAGTCCTAATGAACGTTGTAATCTATATTGATGTAAAGCTGAAAGAGTTATTTTTATACTTTCTTTTATAATAGGTGGAGTAGCTAGTCTAACAGCTTCGCTATAATTAACAACGTGTATGATTTCAGGACTATCATCATTATCAGGTTCCAAATCATCCATCATGCAAGTAACGGCTGCAAGTTGAATTTTTGCTTCTTCTAGATTTGGCGTAAAATAATCTAAACCTGCACGAGCTTGCAGACTAACTTTAAAATTATCATCTTCAAGTTCTCTCACTAATTTTATCATTGTTCTACCTTTTGCTAAATCTTGAATTCCAATAGTATATTTTGGTGTATTTAGCATATTTTGAAGAATTAGGTGCTTCACGCCCATTTTTTTGCAAGCTTTTGCAGCGAGAAAACCTGAAATAATATAAGTGATATCGTCTGCTCCTCTGAATGCAAAATGATGTGGAACGTTCGGTTCTACAGGTTTTCCTGTAGATACGATATATTTTACTGTTTCAAAATGTTCGCGAAGATTTTCCAACAAAGTGTTTTTACCTCGACCATCAAGTTCATCAAACCACCAAAAAGATAACGCATGCCAAGAAATATTCAGTGAACGTTCGTGTATTTTAGCAAGACCTGGTACATTTTTTGTACCTGAGTATGTACGGACAAGCATTGGATTTGCTTTTTCGCGAATGACTCGATATTCTATCTCTGAATTTACAGGAACACCTCCGCCATTGGGTAGTCCATCCCAATTCTCTCCAAAATGTGACTGTGTTAATTGTGAGCTACCGATTGAAAGTACGTCCAATAACTTTGATTTAGCCAAATCTTCGCACCACGAATTATACTCTTTGAGCGCTTCTAATCTGTCTGGATTATAGGGACCTGAATGAGTTCTGATAATAGGAAGAGAATGTTTTTTTCGTGCATACTCTAATCGTGCAATATAAGAGTCGTTTTCCTTTCCACATTCTTTATATCCGAAGTGGTCTTGTGTTGGTTCTATTTTGTATTTTTCAGATGCAATAAGTTCTTTTGCAAAATCAAATCTCATGTTATCATAGGGATTGTCTTGGATTAAAGCAGAAGGCAAACAGTTTTCAGGCACTTTGTATTTTCGTAAAGATTCTATTGGTGTCTCATTTCCGGGAAATACCATTACTCGACCATTTGTTTTTCCTTGGATAATTTCACACGTATCAGGTAGTCCAGCAAAAGACATTTCTGTTATAATTCCGCCGTTTTCTTTAAACATGTTATCGGTTCTAAGCATTTCGTAGAATCGAAGAAAATAATCGCTCCCTTCTTGAGGATCAAGACGATAACTAAATCCAATACGATTTATTTTATTGTCTAAAATCCATCTTTTTACTAAACCATAATTGTTAAGTTTGCTTAGTTTTTCTACTGCTTCATTAACATCATCTTTTGCGATAAATACTGTATATCCACAGTCTCTCAAAAGGTTAGCGATTGTATAAACTCCCATAGTATGAACATCAACGAGAGGTTTAACAAGCCCGAAAACATCATTATTGTTTATTTGACTCATGATATTTTTTCTTCAAGTTCATCTTTTGACAAATTATTTAATCCCAATCGTTTCAAAGTTCTTCCTTTTTCTTTTAGATTGATGTTCAGAAGAGCCGATGATAATGAAATGAATCCATCCATTAATGGTGTGGATATTCCTGCTAATTTACCGAGTTCGGACATAGGAACTAAACCTGTAGGAATATCTTCTGTTAGCTGACGTACAAAGATTGAACCAGGTGCAAGTATATCATGATAGGCTGGATTGTTCACCATTCTTTCAATTAATGTTTCTCCTTTTGTATTAGGATATGCATATAATAACCAGTCTTTCAAAGGCATAAGATCAAGATCGTATGCTTTTGCTATGGCAATTCTTTCTGCATCTAATTGCTCAATACATCCTGCTATATTTGGTGTCATATCTCTATAAAAGAAGAAGGTCTGGTTCCTTTCAATAGTTGCAGCATTAAAGAGAGTGATTGAGGGATGAAGGATTGCTCCAACATTCAATAATCCTGTTTCAATAAAGTTTTTGGCTGGTGCAAAGCAGCTGAATATTGGTTTGAGAATCTCTATAACTCTCTTTGTTTCAGTTTCTGTTCTTCCGGCCATGAGTACTTTGTCTTTCACTCCGATAATATTAACTCTTCCTTGACCATGTAAACGACATGCAAAGACAAGTGTTTGTGCTTCAGCAAGATTTATACTAAGATTCGGACGATTCTCTTTAAGAATTATGTCAAATTCCAAAGCTCCAAAAGTTCTTCCTGGATTTAAAACAACAGTCTGTCCGTCATGAAGAAAAGAACTGATACTTCTTGCGACGGCTGCATGAGCCGAAGCTGGTGTCGTTACCATTATAAGATCAGCTGAAGATACTACTTTATTTATATCATCAGTAATCAAATCCACACGACTTGTAAGATTGATAAGTCCCTCAAGAATAATTGTTTTAGTATCAATAATAGGATTAAGTTTATTGATGTCTAATTCATATATTGATACATGATGACCTAAGGATGCACACCAAGCTGCAAAGGCTTGACCACCATTGCCTGCACCTATAATTGAAATATTCATATAGCTATTTAAAATAAATCATGACGCATGATATCGTCTCCATTTTCATTTAATACTTTTAATTGAGAGTTGGCTTCGTTCATCTTTTTGTTGACTTCTTCTTCATCATTACCAACTACTAAAAAACCAGCTACTCTATCACTACTTGTTGTAGATTTTTCTATTATAGAATTAGGCATTCTATAAGTGAAGTAATCCAATATAATGCCTTTATTAATGCATTCATCAAATCCTTGTATTGAACAGTATTTGCCTGGACTACAATAAACGTAATTCATGATTGCGTTATTATAGATTTTTTGAGGATTGACGTGTGGCTTTTCTCCCATTACCATCTTTACATAGACTTCCATGATATTTACCCCAGTAAGACGTTCTATAAGGTTGTACTTAGAACCACCACCCATTCTTGCACTAAACTCAACAACATAATATTCATTCCCCTTTTTTATCATTTGAACTAGCAAAGGTGTATCATGAAGTTGAAATACATCTGTTATTTGTTGGACTATTTCTTGGACTCGTTCTTCGTTATACAAAACATTTGGAGAATAATAGCTCTGAATAATTGTAAATGAATCTATATTCTCTTTTATTTTTTTAGAATTTGTAACAAGAAGAACTTTAGCTTTTGTCCCTTCAATATAAACATCTACAGAGAGTTCTTCCCCTTCTTTATATTCTTCGACAATTACATCCTTAGAAATTGAATATTGAAATGCTTCATCTAAGGCTGAAATAAGTTCCGATTCTTTTTCGACTTTTTTTACACCTTTAGACCCATTACTGTCAACTGGCTTTACAACTAATGGATATGATATGTTTGATATGTCTTCCTTCTTCCAAAACTTATTGATATAAACATGCTTGGCTGTAGGTATATCATTCTTTACCATTATGTCTTTCATGTATCGTTTGTTCGTGAGGTTTTGAACATCTTGCTCCGACAAATATGAAGGAATTCCCATTTTTGCTGAAACATATGCCATTGTAGAAAGTGGCTGATCCCCACAAGCAGTGAGAATATAATCGATTTTTTCTTTTTGAGCAGCTTCTAATACTGCATCTTTGTCCATTGTGCTTATTGGCAAAAAAGTATCTGCATATTTGATTGCTCTCACATTTGTAGACATGTCAATGAGAATAATATGAACATCACCTTTAAAAAATTTACGAAGTTCTTGAATTAAAGCAGCTTGGTCGTTACCCCCAGCTAGAATCATTATTTTTTTCATCATCTTTATTAATTAGTTCCATCAAATCCTACAGCCCCCACATTATTGTTTGAGGAATTGATGTCTTTATGTGATAAAACATTTTTAATTGTAAGTATAATTATTTTAATATCTAGCAACAATGAGCAATGATCGACATACCACACATCGTATTTAAACTTTTCAGTCCATGTAATAGTATTTCTTCCATTGACTTGTGCCCATCCGCTAATACCAGGCCTAACTTCATGCCGTCTGGCTTGTTCTGGAGAATAAAGTTTCAAATATCGAGGCATCAATGGCCTTGGTCCAATCAAAGCCATATCTCCTTTTAATACATTAAAAAGTTGAGGTAATTCATCTAAAGAATATTTACGTATAAAAGATCCTACTTTTGTTACTCGTTGTTCATTTGGTAGAAGTTCACCATTCTCATCTTTTTCATCAGTCATAGACTTGAATTTATAAACCTTGAAAATTTTACTATCTTTGCCAGGTCTCTCTTGACTGAAGATGACACCTGCACCTTTATTGGAAAAGTACAATATAATAACAAGTACAAATAGAATAGGTGAAATGCAAATTAATGCAATCAAAGAAATGCAAAAATCTATGAATCGTTTGAAGAAATGTTTATACATAATGTTGTTTTATTAAAAACACGCAGATGATGCCTTAAGGCACGCGGATTACGGGGATTAGAAACGCAGATTACGCTGATATTATTACTATGATTATTGAAAGTGGCACATGATAATATTGTATGAATGGAATACAGTGTAGTTGTTGAGGAGGAATTGGTATCCTTTTTTACCCATCTCTTTTCTTAATTCTGCATCTGATGATAATTTAGACATCATTGCCAGAAAACCATCTAAATCACCACTCTCGACCCATTCGCCATATCCATTATCATGAGCGATAGATCCAATATCGGTATTCTTATCTGTAGCCATAATGATAGGCATTTTGTTCTCCAAATAGGAGAGAAGACGGGATGGATAGTTTGGAATTGAAAATCGAGGGTCAAGGAAAATCATTCCCACATCACAAAATGAAACCAATAGGTCGTAATCAGCTTTGGGTAATGCAGACTTCAGAATAGCATTTTTAGGATGATGTGCTTTGAACCAATTCTCTATTCTGTGAAATTCAGTACCAGACCCCACAATTGCAATGAAACTATTCTCACTTCTTTCATTTGCTTCCACAACATTCATCAAGAAATTAATACCTTGAGGTTTCCCAAGATTACCACCATATATAAAGATAGTTTTATCCAAAGGAATTCCATATTTCTCAAACAATGCTTTCTTATCTGTGCTATCTGCGTTATCTGCAACCATCAGCGTCGTCTGCGTGTCCTTTGGACAATCTATGCTTTTCCTCTGGACAATCTCAATAGAGTTAGGACACACCTCCACCTTCTTAGCATCCACAAATGGATTATGTTCTAATACATACTTCACATTGGCTGGACTCATGCAGCCAATATAATCACTGATTTGATAAAGTTGTTCTTCCTTTTTCCTAAACATCTTATAGATGAAACTACTTTTGGAGAACATCCCTAAATCAACAGCATTTTGTGGGAATATGTCTTTTAGTAAGAGATAACTTTTTGCTCCATATTTTTTCTTGACATATCCAATCACATTATTAAAAGTGATAGGTGGTGTAGAGTAAAGAACTAAATCAAATTTGATGTCATTCCAATATTTTTTTAGAGCTTTTTTGAAAAGGAATTCTAACGAAAGTGTACCAATCCCTTTCTCAACAACATTGGTTTTCTGAATATTTAGTGTACGGACTCGAAGAATTTTTACATGAGGATACTCGAAAATCTGTGTAGGATGACCAAAACGACGTTCGTTTGCATTCATGATATAGATTTCATGCCCATTATTCACAAATTCTCTCATAAGATCTGAGTAAATACTTCTTTTCTCTATAAGTGCTACACTTCTCGACAAAGTTAAGAAAAGTATGTTCATGACCGTAAACTAAATATTTATATTCGATTTCACCATAGTTGCATCGAAAATAGTTATTTTCTCCATACCATCTTATTGACGATTCCCACATAACTCTGGATGATCTTAACAACCTTTGTTGAGACATTCTCATCGGAGTAGTCAGGTACAGGGATACCATCATCGTGGTTGTTGTTCATCTCCACAGCACAATCCACAGCTTGTAGCAACGATTTCTCATCAATGCCAGCAATGAAGAAACAACCTTTGTCGAGTGCTTCTGGTCTTTCTGTAGAAGTGCGAATGCAAACAGCAGGGAATGGATGTCCAACACTCGTAAAGAAGCTGCTTTCCTCTGGAAGTGTTCCGCTATCACTTACAACTGCGTATGCATTCATCTGTAGGCAGTTGTAATCGTGGAAGCCAAGCGGCTCATGCTGGATGACACGTGGGTCAAGTTTAAAACCAGAAGCTTCAAGACGTTTCCTGCTGCGTGGATGACAGCTATAAAGGATTGGCATGTCGTACTTCTCTGCCATCTTATTGATAGCGGTGAAAAGACTCAGGAAGTTCTTCTCTGTATCGATATTCTCCTCGCGATGAGCCGAGAGGAGAATATAAGTTTCAGGTTTCAAGTTTAAAGTTTCAAGTATGTTACTCGACTCTATTTCCGCGAGGTTTTGGTGGAGCACTTCTGCCATAGGGGAACCAGTGACGTAGGTACGTTCCTTTGGAAGTCCACAATCAGCCAAATAACGGCGAGCATGTTCTGAATACGCCATATTGACATCTGATATAATATCGACGATACGGCGATTGGTTTCTTCTGGCAGACATTCATCCTTACAACGATTACCAGCTTCCATGTGGAAGATTGGAATATGCAAACGTTTGGCACCAATCACACTCAGACAAGAATTGGTGTCACCTAACACAAGCACAGCATCAGGTTTCGTCTGCACCATCAATTTATAAGATGCATTGATGATATTACCACAAGTGGCTCCAAGGTCATCACCCACAGCATCCATATAAACCTCAGGCTCTTTCAACTTGAGGTCACGGAAGAATATGCCATTCAAATTATAGTCATAGTTCTGACCTGTATGTGCTAATATGACATCGAAATATTTTCTAGTCTTGTTAATGACTGCTGCTAAACGAATTATCTCAGGACGAGTGCCCACGATAATTAACAATTTCAACTTGCCGTTATTGGCAAAGTGAATATCTGAATAGTCTGTTTTTAATTCACTCATGTTTTATAATTTGTTTTCTCACAGATTTCACTAATAACATGGATTATTCTTAAATATTAATCTGTATGATTAGTTTTATTTAAATCTGTGAAAGTTTAGTTAAATTATTTTCCAAATATATTCTGATATATTATCTGTATAATCTGCGTCATCTGTGGAATAATTATTCTACTGGATCGAAATACGTATCAGGCTTATTGGAATCAAATATCTCATTGCAATACATCACCGTCACTAAATCCTCTGTATCTGACAAATTAATGATATTATGCGTATAGCCTGGAAGCATGATGACAGACTGAATCTTGTCGCCGTTCACTTCATAGTTGAGCACTTCATCTGTGCCCTCCTTCCTGAGTTGGATAAGTCCATGTCCACTGACCACAATAAATTGTTCCCATTTGGTGTTATGCCAGTGCTGGCCTTTTGTTATACCAGGCTTGGAGATATTGATGCTTACTTGCCCGCATTTCAATGTATGAACAAGCTCTGTAAAACTACCTCGAGCATCCACATTCATCTTCAAATCGAAAATTGCCTTTTCTTTTGGTAAATAAGAAAGATAAGTGCTAAAGAGTTTCTTGGCAAGACTGTTCGCTGGAATCTCTGGAATCATCAATGTCTTAGGCAGTTCTGAAAAAGAGTAAATCAGATCAACAATCTCACCTAAGGTTGTTTGGTGAGTTACTGGGCAATAGCAGTAGCGATACTTCGTATTACGTAGATTTTGCGAATTGAGGTAATCTCGCTGATTATTATCCTCATCATCTGCGCAATCTTTAACACCTGCGTCATCAGCTGGAGCAGGAAGCACTTCAAGTCCATTGAATTCACAATGATGCTCACGTCCCTGTAATGCATCAAGCATTTCATTGATTAAATCATCTATATATAGTAATTCCATCTCCACACTGCGATCATTAACCTGAATAGGAAGATCATTGGCAATGTTATTGCAAAAAGTAGCTATTGCACTATTGTAATTAGGTCTGCACCACTTACCGAAGAGATTTGGAAAACGGTAAATCAATACCTTAGCACCAGTTTCTTCTTGATATTGCAAGAACAAATCTTCACCTGCTTTCTTACTTCTTCCATATTCGGAATTGCCAAAGCGACCTGACAAGGAAGCTTGTTGAGATGAAGAAAGCATCACAGGAGCCTTATTTTCATATTTCTTCAGCGTATCAAGTAAAGTACTGGCAAAGCCAAAATTGCCTTGCATGAATTCCTTTTGAGTCTTAGGACGATTAACACCTGCAAGGTTAAAAACAAAGTCAGCTTCTTGACAATACTTTTCCAACTCATCTGGAGTTGAGTCAATATCGTACTCGAAGATTTCTTCAATACTGAGATTAGGACGAGTCTTATCTTTCCCCTCTCGAATGTTCTTTAAATTAGCACATAGGTTCTTACCTACAAAACCCTTAGCACCAGTAACTAATATCTTCATAATGAATAAAGTTTCATGTATTTTGTTCCAGAGATGCCACTCTGTTTTAACGACTTTATAAATGCTGATATTGCCTTACTTAAGTTAATGCAATCATTGTATACTCGAATAGCTGTTTCATTGTTGATGAAGCCAAAATCAGAAGCACGAATAATCTGACTATGAACTTCACCACATGAGTCTTTAGCAAAATAAAAAAGTATATCAACTCTTTATTTCCATCTCGCTCATAACCTTCAGCAATATTATCCATGATAGAACCTGCTGAAGCATGTATCTGCTGAACGAATCTGTATCCTTATGAAATACACCATTTTGGTTATAATGTAAATTTTCTTACAGAGTTGTCAGACAGTTTGATAGATTACAAGATCTTCAAATTTCTGAATCTTTATTCATAGCTTATTCTTTCTTGAAACCTGAAACTTGAAACTAACAATTATTTGGCTATATTCTCAATCCCTTTCAGTTCGTTCTGTATATACTCCAACGAAGCAATCTTTGCTTTTGTCTCTTCAAGATTCAAGCGACGAGTGTTGTCGGAGTTGAATTCTGTGAGGGTGACACGCTTTTCATCACCTTCTGTGAAAAATTTATCGTAATTCAAAGTACGATTGTCTGCTGGTACACGATAAAAGTTGCCCATGTCCTCAGCCTTGGCACATTCTTCATTGGTCAATAAAGTTTCGTACATCTTTTCTCCGTGACGTATACCGATAACCTTAATGTCTTCTTTCTTTCCACCAAAGAGTTCGCAAACGGCTTCGGCTTGCGTCTGGATAGTACAAGCTGGTGCTTTTTGTACGAGGATGTCACCATTCTGCCCATATTCGAAAGCAAATAGTACTAAGTCAACAGCTTCTTCCAACGACATGATAAATCGGGTCATCTTAGGTTCAGTAATTGTAATAGGATTGCCTTGACGAATTTGATCAATCCAAAGAGGTATAACGGAACCACGAGAGCACATCACATTGCCATAACGGGTGCAACAAATTTTCGTGTCAAGCGAACTACGACTCTTAGCCACTGCAATTTTCTCTTCGAGTGCCTTGCTAATTCCCATAGCATTGATAGGATAAGCTGCTTTGTCAGTAGAGAGACAAATCACACACTTCACATGTTCGTCTATAGCTGCATCAAGCACATTGTCTGTACCAATAACATTTGTCTTCACTGCTTCCATTGGAAAGAATTCGCAACTTGGTACTTGTTTCAAAGCTGCAGCATGGAAAATGTAATCTACTCCACGCATGGCTGTTTTGAGTGTTGACTTATTGCGGACATCACCAATATAGAACTTAATTTTATTTGCTACGTCAGGCATCTTAGCCTGATACTCATGACGCATATCATCCTGTTTTTTTTCATCTCGAGAGAAAATACGAATTTCACCAATGTCGGTACGAAGAAAACGATTAAGAACTGCATTGCCAAAACTTCCTGTGCCTCCTGTAATCATGAGGACTTTGTCTTTGAATATTGACATATATTTATGTTTAAATATGATTTATTCAATTTTAATTATATGATCCCAATCTATGATTTTTGCATAATATTTAGCCCCTGCGATTGTAAGATGCCTGCAGTCTTGACTAATATATTTTTTATCATCCGTGAAAACCTTAATAGTACCATTTTGATTTTCTACCAATGATATCATGTCAATGTAATTGTCTTTCCAGCCTTCTTTCCATATGGAATTTAACTTTTTGAATCCCTCATCTATGGTAACAGACATATTATAATAGTCAGAATTGTTTCTTCTCAAATATAAGTAGGAATTGTTAGTACCAAAATTCTTAGGACTAAGCCCCCAAACACAATTCTTATCTTGTACGTTGTTCCAAACATATTCTGGAATTTCATTTTTAGGATTCAATGTAAATATATAATCGCTTTCTTTATAACGATTGATAATACTATCATTAAAATTGAAAGTATATGAAATGTTAAGTTTTGAGGCTATTTCAGATTCTAATAAAATATTGGCAAAATCACGGCCAAAACTTGCACCTTCTACTAACACATTTATTTTACCATTTTTGTTAGTAGGAAAACCTTTGTCTAAACGATATACCCTATCCGTATATTTCCCATGCATATTATTACTTGCATTTCCCTTTTTAATTCCAAGTTCAGGTACATTCCTAACCACCCCCGCATGGATAATCAAATAGAAAGAGGAACAAAGTGTAATTACAAATAAAAATGCAACGATTCCTATACTCGTCTTACACATCCAATTTCTTTTCTCCACCAAATAATAAGATGTAGTCGCTAGAATGAAAGTAATAATCAACAATATGATTACTTCCCACCACTGATTGATATTATTCCAATAGCATCTATAAAAGGCAAAAACAATTTGATGCCAAATAAAAATGCTCAGGGTCATTTTCCCTAATTGAGAGAAAAAACCTAAACGGAATAAAGATGATAAATATTTGTTATTGTCTTTGTTGAAAAACAAGAAAATACCTGTTAGAACAACAGTAGAAATCAAAAGTGCCTGTTTCGGTATCCAAAAATTGACATCTTTTAAAGTACCTGCCACAGGGCTGATTTCTATATTACTTGTAACAAGATACCATCCGCTAAACAAAATAGCCAGTAAGAAAATAAAACTGACGAAGGAAATACCATCATTTAGAATCTTTGTCTTACTATCATAAAGAAATAGAGCGACAATACCACCAAAAGAAATCTCAAAGAGCCTATATTGAAGATAATAGAATCGATCACCATCCGACACAGACGGATTGAGGTACAATATAAAAGAGACGATAACAAGAAAATACAAGAACAACCTATTAATAAATTGTGCTCTATTCTCGTTTTTGAACAACTTATTGATAACCAGCACACAAATTGGATAAAAAACATAAAACTGCATCAATATACCTAAATACCAAGTATGCATCAATGGTTTGAACTCATTCACCACATCCCAATAATTTCTGGTAGTTATAGCTGCAAGAATGTTATTGCCAAACAATGAAGAAGCAACAACCGATTGAGCAAGATTCTCATAGTCATCTGGTAAAAAGCCATAATAGGCAACAATGAGACATACTAATGATGCAATCAGAACAAGGGGAAGCAGACGGAGAACTCGTTTGAATAAAACTCTGAAATAATCTTGAATACTATGAACATTTTTGATAGTTGATGGAATAACAAGGAAACCATTGATAACAAAAAAAGCATCAACACCGAGATACCCACTTTCAAGATATCCCATATGATATATAACAACCGTGACAATAGAGATTGCTTTTATAAAGTCTATGTCTTGTCTTCTATTCACGTTTCTATTCATTGTAGTTATCGTTAATAATGAAAAACTATACAATTCTTTCTCGAACCTCAAAGACTTTCATCTAATTGTTATAGTTATTCAGAATGAGAAACTGATTGTCTAATGATAGGATAAAAATTAACTACTTTATCAGACAAATCAATAGTAAATAATATTAAAAACTTTTAATATGTAAAATCACTGGTGTCCCATTAAAAACTAGAATATTAGTCGTAAAGTTCTAAAGATCAATATGTTAAAATGATTTTTGATGCAGACCGATTTGAATTCGTAATTTTCTTGAATTTCTCTTAATAAGAAAAACGACTACTGATTATCAGTATGTTACGAATACGTAATCAACCCAAATCGTGAATATTAGATTAACAGGACACTATTGATGTGAAATGTGTAATGTATAAATTGAATTAATTTATATGTTTTTAGACAACTTCAAAAGAATCTCAATTATTTTTTCAACCCTTTGTTCATAATTATCAAATGTGAGCAATTGTTTTTTTCCTTCATCGGCCAGTCTTTTTGCATAATCTTTGTCTGTAGCTACCTTGTAAATGGCTTCAGCAGCAGCCTTTGGGTCAATGGCATCATAATAACAAGCTGCATCTCCACATAGTCCTCTTGCAAATTCCAAATCTGTTGTTACGATTGGAACTTCCATTTTCATTGCCTCAACGTATGTTGCTGTAAAGCATTCCATTAAAGTTGGCATAAACATAACCTGACACTTTTGGTAAAGTGGAGGACATTCAGATATGTCAATTTTTCCAAGGAAAAGGAAATGTGACTTTATCTCTTCTGAAACCCATGAACATTGTTCAGGTCGTAATGTGAGAATAAAGCGAAATTGGAAATCAGGTTTTTCTTTTAACCATATTTTAGCAATTTCAGCCATGATAGGCAAATTCTTATGAGAAGCTGCTGACGAAATAGTTAAAATACTTGTTCCATTAAAAGGTTGAATCTTCGTTTTTTCTTGCCATTTCTTAGGCTCGTCAAATATTTGATTATAGTAATTTGTTACAGAATATACTTGGATGTTTTTACCTAATAGATTTGGCAACATTTTCGAAATATAGGGGTTCTCTGTGTAGAAAACTTTTGAGCTTCTTCGAAACGACCATTTCCATATTTTGTAGATTAATTTTTCTTTCAAATTAATTCTCTGATAATGTGGAGAATCTTTAAGCACTAACTGAGCACGAGCAAATCCACATAAATGTGGGCATCGTGGATTCCATCTTGAAGGTCCAAAAACAGTAAGGACAGCGTCAATTTGTTTTTTTTCAACTAATCCATCCAAAAACGCATCCCTACCCAAAATAATTCTTCTGTAGTTGTTCTGAATATTATACTCAAAGATTTTTACATGTTCAATTGATTCGATTTTCTTTTTTGTATTTCTTAAAGCAGATGATAATACCACATAGAACCGGTGCTGTGGATATTTCCCTAAAGAACAACAGATAGAATCTGCAACTTGAAGTCCACCACCTGCCTTCAGATTTGAACAATTGATTAAAAAATTCATTGTCAACTATTCTTTATAAAAGTTCTTATTCATCAAGATATTTTGCGATGGAAGCTATCTCTCTAATTCAGTTCTAAATAAATTAAACTGCCTATTTGCATCATAAAAGTTTATAGCCCATTCAGCACATCTATCAGATAATAATCGGTCTCTATCTAGATAAAAACTTTCTATAGCGGAGATATTCAGTTCTTTATCATGTGGATCAACTAAGTTTTTATGAAGATGTGTCGGAGTGGCTTCTTTAATGGGGTCAATATTAGATGCTATAAAGGGAAGTCCGCTAACCATTGCTTCAATAAGTGCATTTGGTTGTCCTTCTGTAGTCGAAGGGAAATAATATAAATCTATTCCCTTCAGAATGTCCATTACATCTTTTCTGTAGCCTAAAAGATGAATACGATTCTCTAATTCTAATTGCTTAATTAGTTCTCCATATTTTTTGTCAACATTGAGTCCCATTAAGACAAAATGTATATCATCATACTTTTTGCATAATGAAATCGCAACATCTATAATCATTGAATGGTTTTTGGCAGGATCGAGTCTTCCTGAATGGCCTACAATAAAAGCATCTTGGGGAATGAGGAGCATTTCCCTAATTTCATTTTTATTTTTGATGGATATACTCTTATTCGATATACCATTGTAGATGACTTGAAAACGATCTGGATGTTTTTTATAGTTAGGATGAAATTTTTTTAGCGCAGTCTCCGAATTAGCCAAAATTTTTGTTGCACTCCCTACACATAATATTCGGCGTATAAAACCATAAATATGTCTTAAATAGAATGGATCTTTATGCCAACATGTACTTGAACTGCGATAAAATAAAATTCGATTTTTGACATTTGCAAAATCTGCAATGATAAGGATTATATTAGGGGAAAGATCCCAAACGGAATCAATGTGCTTTTCTTTCAAAAAACGATATAATTTCAGATAATTCCCAATAAAATGATTGAATTTGATGTCTGTTATTACATGTGCCACTTTCCTAAATTCGCTTTCTAATGGTCCTGTGACACCGTGACGACACAAGACATAGTGTTCATTTTCTCTGTCGAATTGCAGATAACGTAGAAGGTATGTTTCTGCACCTCCTTGATAAAGAGATGTAGTTATATGTAGTATCCGTTTCATTTTTTATCGCAAAAAGAATAATATTGTCAAAATAGTGTAAATAGAAAATGTTTGTTTAAAAGTTTCTTTCTTGTTTTTTTTAGAAAGAACCTTTTCATTCATAATTGCGTATGCCAAAAATGGTATAGGGAAACCCGCCATAGATCTTCGTGATGACATGTTATGGTAATTTAGGGCTACATAAAGTACACAAATTAACATTAAAAGGAACACGCTTGAATTCAGTTTTTTGAATTTCCTTTGAAATGCCCATTTCCATAATGATGCACTTACAATAAACCATAAAAAAGAATAGGCTAAAGGAATCAATCCTTTTAGAGGAAATTCATAAAAATTTGGTGATTCTTTAAATCCATTTACAATAGGGAAAGGATGAATCAATGCATTACTTATTTGTACGATTTCTTTTAAAGGAGATGGTAATGAATAAGCCAATTTTGCAGCAGCAGTTCCTGTTTCAACTGATGCTTCAGTCGAAGCTTCATCATAACTCGCCATTTGTTCACTGGCAGCTTGCAATTCACTTGCAATGAAAACAACACCAACAATTAAGAACAAAGTTGTAAGGGAAATTTTGACAATAAGGTTTTTAGAACTTTGTTGATATATATAGTATGCAATAAACAGAAAATAGAAAAGCCCGTTTTCCGTTCTAAATCCCCAGGAGATAAATGTTAGAATACCAAGAGAAATCAGTCCTAATATTGAGAATTTTTTTAATACAATCAAATATCCACACAAGAACAAAAAAGCAATATGGATATCTCTTACCATAATAATTGAGTAGTTAAAAAAAGGTGAACATAGCATAAAAACTAAAGCGTAATAAAAAGCTTTGTTTTTTTGAATGTACATGGTAAGAATCCTATATAGTAAAATGGATGATAAAGCCCCTAAAATATAATTAGTTTGAATGACCAACATAAAATTCGATCCATCAAAGAATTCATTTGCAAAATAACAAATGGAACCTGCATAGAGAGTCTGAAATTTAAACTCTCTAACATAGTCAACGGTCATAGCATATTTATAAACACCACTTAAAGAGCCTGTTTGACCAGCCCACTCAGAATGTCTGAAAAATGTGTACTCATCGGGCTCTATCATTTGTTCGTATATGGTAAAATCAAAAAAGTGGAGCAACGCAACTATTGTATAGATGAAATATACAATTGAGAATAAATCAAATGCTTGTAAACTATATTTTTTCCTAATAGATATTGACAATAAAAGTCCAATGATTATAGTTACAATGCCAAATACTCCACAAGAAATGGAGCTAGTTAAAACAAAAATGATAATAATAGAAATAAAGGAAAAGAAAAATCCCATTTTGATACAACTTTATTATCTAGTTTTTAAATCAAAAAACATTTCTTCCCATTTGTCGACAATCTTTTCTACTTCGAAACGTTTTACGTTGACCATCGCATTCTTTGCCATTTCTTTTCGTTCTTCTTCATGACTCAGCATATAATCCATCGCTTCAGCTAATTTATCTATATTTTGATTCTCCACCAAAAGACCATCCTCTCCATTTTTGATGATTTCATTAGGTCCTGCAATTAAGTCATAACTCACGCAAGGGCACCCCATTGCCATTGCTTCTATTAATACCATACCAAAACCTTCAAATTTTGAAGAGAGCACATACAATTTGTGAGACATCATTAATTCCTTTATATCTTTTCGGAAACCAAGAAAATTTATTTGATGTTCCACACCATGTTGCTGAGCTATAAGTTTTAACTCCATAAAATCTCTTTCATTTCCAGTGCCTGCAATATCCAAACAACAGTTTGGGTACCTATCAGCTATTTTCGAAAAAGCAATAATTAAATTATCAAAGCCTTTCATCTTATAGCGGTCTATGGAACCACATGTTAAAATATTATTTCGTCTTTCCATAGTTTCACTATAATCATGATTTGAAATAACAGGGTAAGACAAAGGGTTAGGCATCACTACGGTGTTATCCAACTTACCTTTAAGGTATCTTTTGTCATATTCTGTCAGTATGGTGACTCGGTCTGCTAATTGATTTGCAAAGATTCTCCCATGATATTTGATGGCACTCAAAGGTAAAACGGTTCTATTAAAAGTTGTGTGTTCTGATGCAACGACTTTGATTCCACAACCCAGAAGCGAGGGAATAACAATCATGTTCAAGCCATACATGAAACAGATGGCAATATCTGGCTTTTCTTGCTTTGCAACTTTTCGTATCTGTCTGCAAAGTGAGAGGAAATGGTAAAGACTATTGAATCCTTTAACGGAGTCAAAACGATGATAAGAGTCAGAATGAATATTGATACGTTTCACTCGTTCATCCACTTCGTAGGCAAAAGGTATGCTCGTGTCCGTAACTAAACCAATCTCATGCTCCCTTTTTGCCAATTCATTGACAATATTTGCAAGGACGCGCTCTGCGCCCCCGCCTTTCATATTGCCAATATAAAATAGTAATTTCATTTTCAACTAATTATAGGAGGACCATAAATAGATTTTCTAACACAAAGTCAAAAAATATAGATAAAAATACCTTTTTGAGTGAAATGGTATTCAGTCCTCTGTAACTCTGTTCCTCTGTGTTTTATAGTTATTGGAAAAATCCTATAATCTACCATCAACGATTTGACGATCAAGCATACATTTCACGTCGAAGATTACATGTTGTTCCTTAAGTAAAGACAAAACATCTAACTCTTCAAATTTTTTGTGTGCTACAGCTGCAATAGCAGCGTCAAACCTATCTGTTGGGAGAGCATTCGTTACCTCAATACCATATTCTCTCTTGACAATTGCAGGGTTAGCCCATGGGTCATATACTGATATGTTTAAGTTATATTGTTTCAAGGCATTATAAATGTCTATCACTTTAGTGTTGCGTACATCAGGACAATTTTCCTTGAAGGTGAAACCCAAAATGAGAATGTTAGAGTTCAATACCTGAATACCCTTGCGGAGCATGTGTTTGATGGTTTCTGTTGCCACATACTCACCCATACCATCATTCATGCGTCGTCCTGCCAATATAATTTCTGGATGATAACCATGACGCTCAGCGCACTGAGCCAAATAATAGGGGTCCACACCTATACAATGGCCTCCTACAAGTCCTGGCTTAAATGGCAAAAAATTCCATTTTGTGGATGCTGCCTCAAGCACGTCGCTGGTATCGATACCCATCTTGTTAAAAATCTTTGATAGCTCATTCACAAATGCAATATTGATATCCCTTTGTGAATTCTCTATCACCTTGGCTGCTTCTGCCACTTTCATGCTTGGAGCCAAGTGTGTGCCAGCTGTAATAACGGTAGCATAGACTTCATTCACTATCTTTCCAATTTCGGGAGTGGAACCAGAAGTCACTTTCTTGATGTGTTCAACCGTGTGTTGCTTATCGCCGGGATTAATACGTTCAGGAGAATAACCTGCAAAGAAGTCCTCATTAAATCTTAGTCCCGACACCTTTTCAACAACGGGAATACATTCGTCTTCGGTCACTCCTGGATAAACAGTTGATTCATAAACTACAATGTCACCTTTACTGATGACTTTACCTACACTGGTACTTGCTCCATAAAGTGGAGTCAGGTCAGGGTTGTTATCTGAATTAACAGGTGTCGGCACGGCAACTACGTAGAAATTGCATCCTTTGATGTCATCAAGATTTGCAGTGCAAACAAAACCATGATGGTTGATGGCATCCTGAAGCAGTTCATTGGACACTTCTAAAGTAGCATCATGACCACTCATCAGTGCATCTACGCGTGCTTGGTTCATGTCGAAACCAATAGTTTTGAATTTAGTAGAGAATAAACGCGCAAGCGGCAGTCCAACATATCCTAGACCAATCACTGCAATTTTAATATCTTTTTCCATAATTATGATTGATTTTGATTGTAGTTCGATGTGATGTCATTAATAACATAACGAGTTTTACCTCTATCATCAGGAATTTTATTAACAGCCGTAAAACTTATGTCTATTTCATTTTTCATGAATTTGCCCAATCTTTCTTTAACGACTGAAACTACTTCTTCTATCTTTTTTTCATCTTGTTCATGATTCGGCACATATTTAACCTCTGTAGAGAAATCTTTATGCTGATGAACCTGAAAAGCTAGAATGTAGTCTGCAAAGTCATCAAAAATGGTCGTCAGATATTCACCACTAACGATAGTTTGGCTTTTGGGAGTTATAATATAATCAGAAACTCTACCTTTAATTGGAGCAAGGAGAGTAAATGGTAGTTTCCCTCCTTTACTGATGATCTTGCTGCGGTCACCATTTTTATATCTAATCAATGGAAATGTCTGATTTGTTAAATCCGTTACAACAACATTACCGTATGTGTCATTTGCTAATGGCTTGTTTTCGTCATCAACAATCTCGATTTTTCGGTAATCATCAGGCACATAAAGACCTATGTGTTCAGGAGATTCAAATCCCAAACAACCTATTTCCACAGACCCATATTGATCCATCACGTCTCCATGAAAGGCTTTTCGAATAATCTGTTTTTCGGCTTCACTTATAGGCGCAGAAGTGACCCATGCAACATCAATGCGATGAACATTCAGATGATTCTTAACAATATACCGGGCAATATTGAGAATTGTACCCACATAGCCAGTGATAATTTGGGGGTGAATACGATTGATTTCCTTGACAAAGTTTTGAATATCCTCTGCACTAACAGATTCTGCATCTAATGTGATTTTTTTTGCAGGGAACAAGTATATGTCATTTATAAGACGTGTTAATTTCGATTTAGCTGTTACATTTCTGCCAACAACGGCTCTATTGGCTGAAATAGAAACTCCATATTTATCAAGAGCTCTTGCTACCATCATATTGATATGATTGCGAGTGTCCTTAATAACTTTAGTCGGTTTTCCAGTCGATCCACCTGTGGTAGAAATAGAACCAAATCGGGGATAACATTCAGGAACAATGATTTCATCAAAATGGTCCTTGATGTCCTGCTTTGTCAAAATTGGCACTTTTCCCCAATCTGAAGGAGATTTCAACGACTCGGGCTTAAAACCATTTTTATCAAAATGCTGCTTATAAAAAGGTGAGTGTTCGTAAGCATATTGAACTGTTTTTTTGCACAGTTCAAAATTTAACTGAGACATTTGTTCTCTGCTCAGCTTCTCGTTGTTTTTTGCTTCTTCGTACTCTTTTTGAAAATCTTCGTTATACCGAAGTTTCATTCGTAGTGCAAAAAGTTTCTCTCTAAAAGATAACTTCATTCGTAATCAAATTACAAGTTTTCCCAATACCATTTTGTGGCTTCCTTTAGGCCGTCCTTCATAGAGTACTTTGGCTGATAGCCAAGTAGATTCTTTGCTTTATCAATGCATGCCAAAGAATGTGGAATATCGCCTGCACGGTTAGGACCATGAACAGGTTCAATCTTACCAATCTCTGCATCAAATTCCGACAAATCTTCTTTCAGATATTGCACAAGCTGATTGAGCGTGGTGCGTTCTCCAAAGGCTGTGTTATAAATTTGATTCACTGCATTAGAGTTCGTTGTGGTCAAAGCAAGCATATTCATCTGAATCACATTGTCAATATAGGTGAAATCTCTGCTATATTCACCATCTCCGTTTATTGTTGGTGCTTCATGGTTCATGAATTTCTTCACAAAGAGAGGAATTACAGCAGCATAAGCACCATGAGGGTCTTGACGACGACCAAATACATTGAAGTAGCGTAGGCCTACATATTCAAATCCTTCGTAAGTCCTAGCAAAGACATCAGCATAGAGTTCATCCACATACTTTGTGATGGCGTATGGCGACAGAGGTTTTCCTATCACGTCCTCCACCTTTGGCAGTGTTTTGCTGTCTCCGTAAGTAGAACTGCTGGCTGCGAACACAAAACGCTTGATTCCTGCATCGCGAGAGGCAATGATCATATTCAGAAATCCACTAATATTTACGGCATTGGTCGTCGCGGGGTCTTTTATAGAACGTGGGACTGAACCAAGGGCAGCCTCATGAAGCACATACTCCATTCCATCGACTGCCTTTTGGCAATCATCCAAATTGCGGATGTCACCGACTTGCAATTGTAACGTTTGTGGGTATTTTTCAAACAATGGTAACAAGTTTTCAATATGACCTGTTGCAAAATTGTCTAATACTCTTACTTCATGACCTTCCCTGAGCAAATATTCGGTCAAATTGGAGCCAATAAATCCGGCTCCACCTGTAACTAATACTTTCATTTATTGATGATTTTTTTGATTTTTCTTTGTATGGCCGCTTTATAGTCTGTCACGTATCTATGACGGAAAAAGAAGTTTCTATAACCTTGAGAAATAGTTCCATCACCGCGATATCTTAATGTTTGGAAATCTGAGCTAAAAAGTCTATCAAAGAAGGCATAATATTCTTGAATTCGTCTTTCTTTTTCTTTCTTTTGTTTTTCGAAATGCCAAGGCTGGGATACGATTTTGCACCATAGTTCATCATCCTCATCAATTTCTTTTACCCGTAGAAGCACCTCGTCCATCGTTTTGTATTTCATACAATTGATGTAACATTCTGGATTGATATCTAATTCTACGTCAGGATTTCCCCAATAGATGGGAACTGTATGTGCTTGTAAGCTGGTTAAGAGTTTTTCAGTTGTGTAGCCATGAAAAAATGAATTTTCGCATGCTATGGAAAATTTATAGGGACACTTCAGGTCTATTCCTTCTTTTTCATGACCTCTATATCCTGTACCACCTTTTCCTGTGTTGTTCAAATGACGACCTAAAGAATCTACCTTTTTATATTCAGATATTTTGTGAAATAGTTGATCTCGATAGGGATTTGCTTTAGGATTTGAATAAATAAAGTTGCAAAATCCAGTTTTTGATTTTAGTTCCTCTTGCGCTTCTTTAATGTTTAAGATGGTGTTTTCGGAATCTCGCAAGAATCTTTCAAAGAAGATTTCAGGTGGAAGCATTTGTGCATATCTTTGCCCATGAAATGAACCATCGTAAGTAACTGCAAGATCAAACATATTAAAGTCAACGCTTAATGCTTCAGAACAATAATAAACTGTAATGATAGCTTTAGGATAAAGATGTTTGAATTTTTTGAAAATAGCAGGATGATACCAAATCATATCCGTTGCAAATAGTATCTCTGGATTTTCTTCATCCCATATCAATTCTACATTTGATGGGGCAAATGTGATTCTAACGGATTCTAAAAAATCTTGAATATTTTTACAAGTTGAATGTAAATAACATAGACGTATTTGTTTCATAATAATTTAAAAATTCGATAGAAATGTTTTAATTTACTTTGTCTAATTAGTTGTTTTAACATTTATCTAATGTTAATTCTAACATTAGCTATAATAAAATCTGTAATGAACTTACATAAATTATATATTTTTGTTTTTGGAAGGACGTCTAAAAAAAACTTTATGATAAACAAAGATATTCATTTTATGTAATAAGTATCTTGCAAATTGTTTAAAGTCCTCCTTTAATCCATATTGAAAAGATTTTCCTGAAGTTCCACTTATACCATAACGTTTAATTCCAAAAGGATATTCCTTAATACTGGGAAAGGCACAATCAAAAAGTAAATGTTCAAAGAAATACATTTCTGTGTCATTAATGTTTTTCACATGAGGAATGAACTTCTTACGAAGAAATGAAGCCTTTGATACAAAAAAGTAGGATGCACAACCAAAATGTTCTCCATCAAATGACAATGTAGTTGTTAAATCTTTATGAGAAGAAGCACACTTTACGAGTGTTTTAATATTTGTAATTATATATCTACCAGTTATTTTTATAACATTTTCTGCATTTGAAAGTAAAATTGATTTTTCAAAAGCTTTTTTTACTATTTGACCTTCACCATAGCCTTTTCCCAAGTGTGTAGGATGGTTGTTCCCAGGGTATGTAATAAATTCGATACGTTTGGATAGAATATCTTTTACAAACCCTTCTGTCATATCTGTATTTGTGTTTTCACATACTACAATAGGAAATGACGTGTTAGTTAAATACCATTGTATGGCTTCACGATACATTAAGTACCGTTCATTACTATTTGTAAGTTTAGTAAAGGCCATATTGTTAGGATTTACGCATGCTGTAAGCAAAATAACGTATGGATACATTATAATAATATAAAATATTGAATGGTTATAAAATATAAGTTTCGGAAGTATCCGACATCTTAAAGACCGCAAGCAAATGAAATATAGCCGCAAGCTCAAATGCTGGTACATAGCTGCTGATGTCAAGCATGACGGACTTGATGTGAGTCTGTTCCTTATCCGACGCAGCAAGCGCGGTCCATGGGGAGGCCTGATTACCACCAACACCAGAATAGATTTCTTCGAGGCGTACAGAATCTACAGCCGCCGCAGGTCTCAGGAAGTCATACACAAGGAGGCAAAGCAACTGCTCGGAATGGGAAAGTGTCAGGGACGGAACTTTACCGAACTGATTGCACATACGACCATCGTAGCCTTGCAGTACAACATCCTCTCCACTGTCAAGCGATTCCATGCATATGAAACCATCGGTGGATTCTTCAGGGAGATATCCAAAAACTCTCTTGAGCTCACTATCACGCAAAGGATATGGGAGGCTATCGTAGAGATAGTCATTGCATTTGTCAATATCTTCCAACTCACGGAAGAGGATGTCATGCAAGTTGTCATTGGGCAATCCGATGTACTCGCTCATATCTGTGAAAACTTCAAATTGAAAGTAGCATAACCAACTTCCGAAACTTAAATCAAATTAGATAAGGAATATAATTAATTTTTCTCAAGGCGATATGAAGAATTAATACAGATAAAAGAGGAAAATAACACTAATTATTGTACTTGAAAAATTCTGTATTTTGTATACTTTCCGAGAATTCTACCAAGTACTTTATTAATAAGAAATGATTCAAGAAAGTTTGTAGATTTTGATAGACTAGTTTTATCGTCTATACGCCATGAACCAACATGATAGTGTTTGCAATAAGTATAATCTTCGATTTTTCCTGGATCAAAATAATTTGATGGATAGACGACGATGCCTTCTTTACATTGTTGAATATATTGTTCAAGAGGTCGATTGTCATATCCATACGGTTTTGCCATTTCCGACTGAATGTATGGCAGGAATACCATATTATATTTCATCCTAACAGGAAACGATTCAATCTTAGATATTTTGAAATGAATATCTTTAAAATAGTCAAGGCAATTCTTTATATAAGGATGACCTTTCTCTGCTCCAAAACAATGAGCTGAAAGATATTGAGCTCGCTCCCAGTCTATATGGATAGAGGTCTCTTTGCCGATAAAAACACGATGGTGTAGCAAAGGATCAAACGATTTAAAAACTTTTACATCGGTATCCATATAAATGCCTCCGTAATGGTAAACAGCATAAAGACGAACTATGTCCGCAGCACATGCCCATTTTTTAGCTTCAAGTGCTTCTTGAAGATATTCAGAATCTATCTCTTGAAGGGCTTTCATATCCCATAGCCTTAATTCATAATCAGGCATAAATTGCTTCCATGTGTCAATACATTCAAGGGTGTTAGCTGGCATTTCATCATTGCTAAACCATGTATAATGTATAATTTTGGGTATCATTTTATAAAGTAATCAATAAATTTACCATAAACAATGTTTTCAACGAATTTACTCTGTTTTAGTAATTTACCCCATAAAGCAGAGCAATATGAAATGAAAATGGATATAATAAGAAGAAATACTATTTCAAATAAAATGTTTGAGGTTTCTGAAATCCAAGCACATATATCTTTCACGTTGATTGCTTCGATAAATAAATGGTGAAATATATAAATATCAAGAGTGTTCTTTCCTAAATACGATAGTTGATCCGATATTTTCTGATTATCCAATCGGTTAAATAGATATATTAAAGATACAATGGCACAGCTACCTACTATAAACTTAATGCTACAGCCGTGAAAATATAGATAAATAAATGGCAAATAGGAAATGAAGCAAAAAGAAAATAGTGCGTTAGATTGGGTTATATATGTATATAAAGAATACTTTTTTATAACATATCCGCCATAAAAGAAAGGCCAATATGTGCAAAATTGATCAATACTAATAATATCACCAATTTGTTTGGGTATAGACATTTTAAATAAATATGCACTGATTAGAATGCTCGTAAAAAAGATGAAGTCAATACTTTTTTCTGAATGGGAAAAATGATCATCGACCGTTTTTTTTAGTCGCATGAAAATATAGAAGAATGATAAAGTCCATAAATACCAATAGCCATATTTCAGAGGCTTAAGCCAAAAAGAATCAATTGATGTATGATGAAAAACTATTGACATCGGAATTCCTACAAAGAGAACAGGACAAAGAAAATATGATAGTTTCTTAATTAGTTTTTTTGTATCTAAAGGGTTAGATAAAAAACCAGAAATGAACATGAATAAAGGCATGTGAAAAGTATATATTAAATTATACAAGTAATGGGTATTCAATTCCGTAAATTGATACGAATAAAAGTGTCCTATTACGACCAATATAATACAAAAGCCTTTCAGCCAATCAATTTGTTCAATTCTCTTCATAAAGATTGTTTTGTAAATATATTATTTGGATGACAATCTTCAAAATATCTTTTTTAATGAAAATTATAAATATTAATGGAATGATCTTAAAGGTAATGTTAACTTCATGGGAGAATTTGAAATAAGAGGATTCAAATTGATTTCCCCCTTTTGATAGTTTTTCATCAATAGTAGTAAATCTTTCTTTGAGGAACTTGTGTCGATTCTATATGGTTGCATGTTTTTTTTCCCTATTGATTCATAGAAATCTTCAAACTTAAAATGACCGCCAATTACTGCTTTTCCTGAAATCTCAATCCACATGTTGGGAACAGAAAAAGTCTCAGCCATAATTAATCCGTGAAGTGACGAAGATGCAATATATTTACAACTCAATATCTCATCAATGACATCGTGCCAATCTTCGTACCCTTCCATTCTTATTAATAAAACCTCAGGGTCGTTTCTGAATGTGTCAAGCAAAGGACTGTCAAAATCACTAAAATGAGGAATAATTCCTAATTTATAATCCTTTTGAATTTTAGGATTATAAAAATATTTAATGAGCATAGCAGGGTCACCATAAACAGCAGGACATTCAACACCATTCCTTAAAAGATACTCACGTGTTTTAGGACCTCTAACGGCTAAAACTTTCTTGGGCTTTATTCTTAAAGGTTCTTCATCATCAATAGCCCCAGCACCCCAAATGATTGACCTTTCGTTCGTTAATTTGGTAATGGATGAACCTATGATGAGATAATTGTATCCAAGATGAAGCTTTCTCAAAAAACGAGCACGTAGTGAATGCAAAAATGAAAAGACATTTCTTTGAAAAAGTTCCTTTAAAAAAAAGATATTAATATCATCACCCCAATTCCGATGGAGCAAACGGCCATAGGAATAATGTAAAACAGCTGTTATGTATATGGGACGAGCGAATAACTCTTTCAAAAAAAAGAGATATTTAGTAAAAGTTCTATTAAAACTCGTTATGTGATATGGGGCTTTATTCACAATTTTTTTAGTTTCTTTGGAGAATATCAATAACAGCACTCAACAATGCTTTGCTGGTGTTTGTTTCTACTTGAAGGGAATCTTTAAGATATGCATTCTTGCCTGCTTCAACATCACGAACAGAATCCCCAATTATAAAGGAAGTTTGTAAGTCGATGTTCCAGTCTTCTGCTGCTTTTAAAAGCAGACCAGGCATGGGCTTCCTGCAATTGCATAGAATTTTGAATTCAGGACGCTCGCCTTCGAATCCCTTGTCAGGATGATGAGGACAATAATAAATGGCATCAATAAATGCACCTTCTTTGCCTAATTCGGTCTCCATTTTGTCATGAATGGATTGTAATTCCTCAAAAGAGCATTCCCCACGGGCTATGACAGGCTGATTGCTAACTACAATAGCTAAATAACCAGACTTGTTGATTAGTTTGATGGCTTCTGCTACGCCTTCTATCAATTCGAAATCTTCAACTTTTGTGAGGAATCCTTTCATAATATTGATAGTACCATCACGATCTAAGAAGATTGCCTTTTGTTTATTTTGAAGATTCCTGTAATGAACAAGATTCGTTTGGATGTCTCTTTCTGTATCGTGAAAACGCTCCGGGGTTCCCATATCCTTGATATATTCTGGTGAGTCGTATGCAAAAATTCTTCTGCTTGAAATATTAGGCTTTAACACATCTCTGTCCAAATCTATTTTATCAGGTGTTTCTGGGTGACGAGGAATAAAATTTTTTCTTGTTATTTCCAACAATTTAGGGGAAATGATTTCAATACCAGCATTTACTCTATTTTTGTAATAAACTCTTTCATCTTCTTTGTTCATCCATTGTGTGACTCGATGTGTGTCAATAGGTAAAGAACCAGAAATTGATGGCTGTTCAATCTCTGTAACAAGAATAGAACTATCAAAAGGATGTCCGTTTGGATGAGAAATTAAACTTGCTAATGCTTTATGCTTTTGATGGAAATAGATAAAACGATTGAAATCCACATCAATCATTACATCTCCACATAACAGTAGAAAATCTTCTGTCAATTCGGGCATTTTGAATAATGCACCAGCTGTTCCCAATGGATGATCCTCAACGAAATAGGAGATCTTTACTCCGAAATCTTTACCGTCTTTGAAATAATCTTGGATGACATGTCCCAAATGACCGATTACCAATGTGATGTCGGTCAATCCACAAGATTTTAGATTATCAATTTGGTATTCCAATATCGGCTTACCACATATTTTGATCATGGGTTTGGGAACATCGTTGGCTATAGATGCAATACGTGTACCCATACCACCCACCATAATGACAACTTTCATAGCTTCTCCTTTTTTATTTTGATATTAACCAAAGAAGTGTTCTTCTAACATCATGCAAAGACAATGATAAACGGGTAGGTGCAGTTCTTGTATTTTGTAAGTCTCAGTCTCTGGAACACAAATACATACATCTGCCAGTCGTTTCAGCTTACTTTCTTTCATTCCTGTCAATCCAAGGACTTTTAATCCTTTTGACTTGGCTGTGATGGCTGCATAAAGGACATTTCTGCTATTTCCTGAAGTGGAAATGCCCAGAAACACATCATCCGTTTTTCCATACCCATTGACTTGTTGAGCAAACACTAATTCGGGTTCACTATCATTCATGAATGCTGTTGTCAAGGAAGAATGCCCTGTTAAAGTAATAGCCGGTAATGCACCTTGCAGATTCTCAGCAAGAATAAGCCCCATCTCTGGATCGATGCTTTTCATCAACTCTGCTTGACCTGCATAAACTTTACGCTTTAACTTGAATTCTTTCATCAATTCACCAACAATATGTTCGCTATCGGAAGCAGAACCGCCATTCCCACAAACCAATAATTTGCGTCCATTCGTATAAGCTGACTCAAGGATCTGATAAGCTATTTCAAGCTGTGTTTCACAAACGGATAATTTGGGATAGCGTTCAATTAATGTGTCAATATGTGCTTGAAGTCTCTCTTCCATGCTTTTATGTTGAATTTCTATTTCTGCATAATTTAATGATCATGAAAACCAGGTCTCTTGATGTTCTCAACTTTGTCTGAAGGATATATTTTCCAACCATGAGCTCCTCCATCACTAAATTGAAATGGCATGACAAATCCATCCAGATTACCTAAAGCATCTATAACTTCACGTTTTCGAGTTGGCTCAACTACGAACATGATGAATCCTCCACCACCTGCTCCAGACACTTTACCTGCCTTAGCTCCTGCTGACAAAGCTGTATCCATTGCTCGTTGAATCATTGGATTGGTAATATGATTTGCCATTTTTTTCTTGTTTTCCCATCCTTCGAGAAGGATATCTGCAAATGCATTGATGTCACCTTTCAAAAGAGCTAATTTCATATCGATAGCACTTTGTTTTATTTTATGCATCGCTTCAATTGCTTCGTTGTTACCTATGGAGGTGTTCTTTTTTTGCTCATCAATAATAGCAGCACTACTACGGGATGCACCAGTGAAAAAAAGAACCATTGAGGCTTCCAATTCATCGATGATCCAACGTTTAATTTTCAATGGATTTACTATGACTATGTCGTTCTGCAAAAACTCCATGTAGTTGAATCCACCAAAAGCTGCAGCATATTGGTCTTGCTTTCCACCACTCAGACCTAAGTCTTTGCGCTCTATTTCGTATGCTAAGCGAGAGATTTCGTAATCTCCCAAAGGTAGACTTAACCATTCTACAAAGGCTTTCAAAATGCAAACAACCATTGTGGATGATGTCCCTAAACCTGATCCGGCAGGCGCATCGTTATAAGTCGTAATTTTAAATGACAACGGATTGTGACAGAATTCCTTGACAATTCTATTATAAACACCTTTGATTAAAGATGCTCCACCGTCTATTTCAAGAGAGAAATCTGATTTTAAGGTCTTAAAATAATGCGCATCGAAAGAACAAATCTCGATATTATTGCTTGTGGTTTCTTCTATAGTGCAATATGCATAAAGGTTAATGGTTGCGTTTAATATTAAACCACCATAAATGTCGCTATATGGAGAAACATCAGAACCACCTCCTGCTAAACCTAATCGAAGAGGGGCTTTACTACGTATGATCATTTGTCTATCTTTTTATTCTTTTTTGTAAGTAAGATAAAATCATTTGTCTTTCATTTTGGGTTATACCTATTAAATAAATAGATATAAACACACTAATTACACTAAATAAACAAACCATGAAGAAATTTGTTGTGCTCAAAACATGTGTGTTGAAGTAAATGAAAAGAGGAATAATTGGAGCTGTGATTGCAACGATTAATACCCTAACAATGACTTCATTAAAGTATTTCTTCAATGGTAATTGGATCAGAGGTTTAATCATGAAGATTCTTGCTATTTGTGCACATAGCATAATAACAAATTGCACAAGATATACTGATTCAGGATTACCTCCTAATTTTAACACTATGTATGCAATAGGTACAATTAATAATTGAATTCCACCTACCACTATTTGATATTTTTTTACTTTACCCGTTGCTTGATTTGATATAACAAGCGGGTTTGCAAGGGTTTCTATTAATGCAATTGAGAAAAGTAAACGGATAAAACTTACACTATGATTAGGCACTTCCTTAAGCCATACACCAAGGATTTGATTGGCTTCAATAGTAATTGGCAGTGCTAATATGAAAAGCAAGAAAAAAGAAAATTTTGAACTTGTAAAAATTAATGTATGCATTCTTTCAAGGTTCCCTTTGGCATAGGATTTAGTGATTTGAGGGTTTAAAGCCATCTGAAAGTTAACAATGAAACTTTGAACTGTTCCTTGTACTTGTAAAGCTACACCTCGAGCCGCATTCACCACAGGACCAAAAAATATGTTAAGAAGCATGTTTAAGCCTTGATTATACAGCACACCTGCTAAATTACCGAATAAACCCCAACCAGCAAAACTCGTCATTTCTTTTAATAAAGGTTTGTCCAAACTAAATTGAAAGTTGATTTCAGGAAAATGCTTGAAACAATAGATGAGATAAATTGAAATATGGATGATGCTCACTGCGAACATTAGTAAAGCATAAATAATTAGTTTATCGAAAGGAATGACTTGCAAAAGATACACGATGATTAATTTTAAAGTGACATCGAGAATGGAAAGATAGGCAAACGTACTCATTTTCTCGTGTGAAATCACCTCTGCATTAAAAGGTATCACTATCATGCGTAACACGCAGTCTATGATAGATATTTGAAACACCCATAAGGCTGCAGTCATTCTATCGGGGGCAATAGTCAGTTTATGATATAAAAACCACAAACCAATCGTTTCTGATAATAGAACAATGATAAAAGCTAATATAACAAAAACCTGAATAGAAGTCCTAAATACAGTTTTAAGTCGCTCTATGTTACCACGACCCAGTTCAAAAGTGATATAGCGCATGGTTGCGGTACTCATGGCACCATTAATAAAGGTGAACATGACTACAATACCTCCGACAACATTGTATGTGCCATAGTCTTCTATGCCGAGAGTGCTGAGAACAACACGACTCGTATAAAGTGATATAGCCATAGTCAAAAACATACGAAGATAAAGTATCAACGTGTTTTTGGCTATTCTCTTGTTACTATATGCTGGTTCTGTCATTGGCATTATTAAATGTTCTGTTATGGTTATGATTCACCTATGATTATTTGCAATCTAAGTTTGCGTATCACCTGTGTCAATAGATATGAGAAAAGAAAGGATACAGTGAAGACTATAAGAGTCACACAAAAGGGGGATATGCTATAATCTTTTAAATGAAAAAACAACACATAGATTATCATAGGATGAAATAAATATATTCCATATGAATCTTTCGATAAAATACGTATTATCTGCAAATTCTTGCGCTTGTGATTATTACAAAATATAACCATAAAGGCTATACCTGCGATTGCAGTTATTGCAGAAAGCAAATTCTTATAAAAGATACTATTGATTTGTTCGTTAGTTGATATGGAAATAAACCATAAGGAAAAACTAAGAAGTCCAAAAATTACCCCCCCCGTTTTACATTTGTTAATAGTTATCAGCGTTTGTTTCTTGGATTCGTATATATAACCAAGATGGAAAAATAACATAAATTTCGTGATGTTATGTATTTGAAAAACACCAGGAATAAATGAACTGCAAATATTTAGTGACAATAATAAAAGGGTCGAAAGATAAGGGTGGTTGTATATTATCTTTTCAAATAAATCATAAACTATAAAGATGCCAAACAACATGGCTACATACCATAGATGACGAGGATCTAATGATAAAAAATAGGATAATAATATGTATTTAATATATGGTAAATTGACGTTACCAATATATATCATAACAGGGAAAACCAATAAAAGTGAAAAAACGAAATAGGGAATTAACAGCCTTTTCGCCTTATTAATTATAAATGATTTCCTGTTGTTGTATTTTTTTCTTATACGTTTTCCTATGTAATAAATTCCGCCAGAAATAAATACAAATAATGGCATGTGGAATGAATATATATAGGAACTCAACCAAGTGAGGATTTGGTTTTCAGGTATGGAAATTGCCCCCTTTCCTGAATACATCCATGTGACATGAGCCAGTACTACCAAGATAATAGTATAAGCTTTGAGTAGGTCATACTCATTAATTTCCCTATGCTTAATTGATATTTGATTTGGATTACGCGTATTCATCATAAATCTCCATTCTTAGAACAAAAGACTAAATCGTATTCTTGCTACGATTTAATTATGTCTAAATAAAGACTTCTGATAATATCTTCGTTCAATTTAACAGGATTATTCTTTAATCGGACAGGATTCACAGAATGAGAAAGAATATCCACTTCTTGTTCTATGTTAGTGGAAATTGGATTCGCTAAACTCATTTCTTTCATCATCTTTCGGAAACATGATACTGCATCTTGAGGAGTCGTGACATCCATACTTTGAGCTATCTGATAGAAGATTCTCTCCAGATAATCCTTACCCCTCTTGTCAATACAAAGATCCGGATTCTGGAGCATGAAGGTCCAAATCTCAGGAAGACAAACAGCTACGGCATGACCATGGGGTAGGCCATATAGTGATGTTATCTTATAACTAAAAGCATGAGGGGCCGTTGTCTGTGTGATACAGATGGCACGACCGGCATAGTTGGCTGCATTCATGATGTGTTGTGCTGACTCGTCAGTATTTTCAAAGATGTATTCCTTCCACCATCTCATGATAGACTCTACTGCAATCTTGGAGTATTCCTTACTTTCATCCGTAGAGTTTACCGACCACCAAGACTCTATACCCTGGCACAGGGCATCCATCATGGTACATTTCTTCTGGTAAAGAGGAAGTGTCTTTAAGACCTTAGATTCTAAAATCGCGACATCTGGAATGATGCTTTCATGAGTGACACTTTGTTTTTTGCCATCGTAATAAATAACAGCATAGCGAGTGGATTCAGAACCTGTTCCGGCAGTGGTCGGTATTGCAATGAGTTTGACTCCCGTATCTTTGTATTCCTGCTCTAAATAAAGTCTGTCATCAGACATCTTACAATAGAGCTTTATGCATTTGGCAACGTCTATAGAACTACCGCCTCCCACTGCGATGATGGTGTCACATTCTTTGGCATTAAATAGTTTTATGCCCTTGCAGACATCCTCATAAAGAGGGTTCGGAGTAAAATCATCAAAAATAGTGTAGGGGAGCGCTATTCCTTCTATGTCTTCCTTGATGTTCAGAAAAGGAAAGCTGCTGTCGCATACCAAAAACACCTTTTTTGACTCTTTTAAGGTTTCAGATAAATGTTCTATACCATTATATATTATCTGCATAGCTTATTTCCCCAAGAACTCCATTAAAGCGTTTTTGTTCTCCACGGGTGTGGTCGTCGGTCTCCCCAAGTCCTTCCTGTTTCCTTTCTTTACGCAGATCTGGAGGAAAAGCGGTCCTTCTTCGCCCTGTATCTGTTGCAGTATCTCCTGCAGGCTTTCCATCGATGAAACGCTGTATGTGCTTTTGTAACCTACAGCCCGTGCCACATCGGGAAGGCTGATGCTCAGTCCGACGGTCGGCTGACCTCCTACGGAGTCATGGGCACCGTTGTTAAATACGACATGAACATAATTTCTGGGGGCTTTGCTTGCTACAATAGCCATGCCTCCCATGTGCATGATGCAGGCACCGTCACCGTCGAAACACCAGACCCTTCGGTCTGTCTTTTCAAGGGCTATTCCTAAAGCAATCTGGCTTGCATGTCCCATGGAACCTACGGTCAGGAAGTCACGTTCATGTCCCTGATTCATCTGGGTACGGTATTCGAACAGTTCGCGGCTAATCATTCCCGTGGTGGAAACAATTATGTCCTTTTCGCCAATCGCCGCGGCAACGGTCTGAATGGCTTCCTCCCTTGAGAGGGTGAGTTCCGTATGGGCGTCATTATCAGTCAACTGATACTTCTCAAAGGTGTCCTTTTCAATGACCAGGGCATAGACTTCGTTTGTTTTCCTTATGTAATCGACAGCACACCTGACCTGTCCGGCAACAACGTCTTCTTCCTTCGAAAGCACCTCGTACTTGATTCCCATGGTGTCCAGCAATGAGAGTGTGACCTTTCCCTGCTTGACATGCTGAGGCTCGTCGTGTACTCCAGGCATTCCCCGCCATCCAATGATCAGCAGGACGGGAATGTTGTACACTTCCTTGTCGGTCAGTGATGCCAGCGGATTGATGGTGTTTCCCTCTCCTGAGTTCTGCATGTACACGACAGGGATTCTGCCTGTAGCCAGATGGTACCCTGCGGCAATGCCCATCGCTCCTCCCTCGTTGGCGGCAATGATGTTGTTCTTCTCCTCGGCATGGTCCGTGATATAGGCACATAGGTTCTTTAGAAGAGAATCCGGCACACCAGCATAGAAGTCTATGTCATTTTGCTTTAGGATGTCGTAAAAGAAGGCTG
>Ga0247611_10001817_pt1 | contig 36962 bp, 21 predicted proteins | sample 177DNAGHGhighgp2_FD_192422 | JGI IMG/M metagenome (GOLD analysis project Ga0247611, IMG submission 192422) | Sheep rumen microbial communities from Palmerston North, Manawatu-Wanganui, New Zealand - 1770 DNA GHGhigh gp2 | ecosystem: Host-associated > Mammals > Digestive system > Stomach > Rumen... | reverse complement strand
CTTACGTTCGGCTACGCCTCACTCCAGGAGAGCCATAGGCACAGACCGAAACATGCTTAACAAACAATGGTTAGTGGTACACTTTTCGATTATTAGGGGTGGTACACTTTTCAGTTACAATCTACATCAATAAAAGAATTATCAAGAATTATCCGTCGCAAGCGACGGGAATCCTACAAGATGAAAACATGAAATGGCTTGCCATTTCTTCTCTAATTCCTAAAAATTCTATCATGTAAGAAAATTCTTTAATTCTCTAATTCGTGATTAATAAAGAGAAACATCAGTCATAATAATAACTTTTAGATGTTACAGACCACTAGGTATAAGGCAGAGTATTCATGTCGCCCTGAAAGGGCAAAAGCGTTAAAAGTCAATGCTTTTGCCCTTTCAGGGCGACAATTGTTGCCATACATAAAAACCCAGGGCGTTGCCCTGGGCTATGTTCTTGTTGGCCTTTCAGGCCGACATAATGATTACAAATTGAAAATATCGGTAATGCAAATCTCCATTTTGACACCCCCTCCTGATTTCCAGGAAATTCTCAAAATCTCTCAAATTACCTCCCTGCGGTCAGTGGGTCTGCGACAAGTCTCGGGATAAAAAGGGTGGAAAAGTTCAGTTATTAATAGAGGAGAAACAAATTGGACACCGTAAGTCCTTTCTTCTTCCCAAAGTTCATAGCCCAATCCCCCCCTCGAAAAAATCAGCATGAAAACAATCTTGTTACAGAAAAAAAACGTAATTTTGCCTCGCTTTTGTCAAACTCACACACAGTCAATATGGTTCACTATATCCTCACTCGCTTTAATCTGAATTTATTCCCCAGGGACAAATACGGTAATGCCACCCTTACGGAGGAATGGCTTGAAAACCGTTTCCAGTTGTTTGAGACCTACTCCCTGCCCAGCATAAAGGCCCAGACCAGCAAAAATTTTTATTGGTTGGTGCTGATGGACCGTGATACCCCCAAGTTCTATCTGGACCGTATGTATCAGCACAAGGAGCAATGTCCCAACCTCCGCATCATCCGGGTGAAGCCAGAAGGCGGTCCGAAGTTCCTGCTGATTTTCCAGCAGGTGATTCAGAAGGATTTTTTCAAAGGCCGCAGCACAGAGGACAATTTGGTGCTCTCCACATGGATGGACAACGACGACTCGTTGAGCATCGACTTCGTGGAGAGGCTTCAGAACGAGGCCGGGAATTTGCCCCGGCAGAACCCCACGTTTATCATTTTCCACTATGGCTTGCAGTATTTTGTAAAGAGGAACCTCGCCGTAAATTACCGTTACGACAACAATCATTTTATTTCGCTGCTGGAGTCATACGGGCCACAGGGAGTCGTGCGCACGGCCTTCGGATACGGTTCGCACTGGTCGGTGTTTGATTTCAAGGACTGCGGCATCCACAATGTGATGAACAAGAACCACCCCGCATGGATTGAGGTGGTGCATGGCTCGAATGTCTCCAACGACCTGTTCCCCCGCAAATATGGTTACAAACCCCTGACAGATGGCAGTGTGCTGAAAAAGCAATTCGGACTGGATGTGGTTCCCGACAAGCATCCTGTGAGGTTGTTCTTCACATTCTTTATTCCCCGCCTCATCAAAGTGAACATCAAGCATTTTTATACAAGGTCACTGGAGAAAACAGGAATCAAAAAGAAGAAAACGAGGAAAGGAGAAGAAGAGATTAAAAATGAAAAATGAAAGATTAAAAATGGAAGCCTGAAAGGCTGACCAGACCATAGGCAGGCGGTGGAGTGCGCAGCACGGAACCCCTGCTTTTAACAGCACAACAAACCCCAAACCCTGAAAGGGTGACAGAGCATATTTGGCGAACATCTGTCACCCCTTCGGGGTTTACCATGTTTGGCAACCATTAGCAGGGGTTCCGCTTCGCTCCACCGCCTGCCTGTGGTCTCATCACCCCTTCGGGGTTTAGCCACTCCCAACTTCAAACTCCAAATTCCAAACTGAAAACAGGAGTTCCGCTTCGCTCCACCGCCTGCCTGTGGTCTCATCACCCCTTCGGGGTTTAGCCACTCCAAACTTCAAACTCCAAATTCCAAACTGAAAACAGGGGTTCCGCTTCGCTCCACCGCCTGCCTGCGGTCTCATCACCCCTTCGGGGTTTAGCCACTCCAAACTTCAAACTCCAAAATCCAAACTGAAAACAGGGGTTCCGCTTCGCTCCACCGCCTGCCTGTGGTCTCATCACCCCTTCGGGGTTTAGCCACTCCAAACTTCAAACTCCAAATTCCAAACTGAAAACAGGGGTTCCGCTTCGCTCCACCGCCTGCCTGTGGTCTCATCACCCCTTCGGGGTTTAGCCACTCCAAACTCCCAACTCCACACTGAAAAAGCATTTCTCTCACCCCTCACCTCTCACCCCTCACCACTAAAAAAACGGGGTGATGCAAACGATTGCGCAACTATGCGAAAAAATAATTGACTTTTTGAGAACACACCATAATATAATGATATTAAATTTGCAGCCTGTAACAGTTTGATTTGCAAATAAACTAACCTATACAAAAAGCATACAGATGAAAACAAGATTACATGTGTTGCTCATGTCGCTGCTGCTGCCCCTGATGGTCGGTGCGCAGGGCTGGCCCGCCAATTATGGTGGTGTGATGCTCCAGGGATTCTACTGGGATTCCTACAGCGAGACGAAATGGGCTGATTTGACCGAACAGTCGGATGAACTGTCGAAGTATTTCAATCTGATCTGGGTGCCCAATTCAGGCATGACATCCGGTTTCTATCACAACTCCTCTTCCCTGTCGATGGGTTATGACCCCTGTTTCTGGCTCAACCACAACTCCTGCTGGGGTACCGAGGCGCAGTTGCGCGAGATGATCAACACCTTCAAAGCCAAAGGTACAGGCTTCATCGAGGATGTGGTCATCAACCACAAGAACGGTCTTACCAACTGGTGTGACTTCCCCAATGAGACATGGAATGGCCAGGAAATGACCTGGAGTCTGGCAGATATCTGCCGCGGCGACGATGGTGGAAACACCGCGAACAATGGTTACCAAGTCACAGGTGCCAACGACACCGGCGACGACTTCGGTGGTTACCGCGACCTCGACCACACCAGCGCCAATGTGCAGAAAAACGTCAAAATGTATCTTGACTATCTGCTCAACGACCTGGGTTACGTGGGATTCCGCTACGACATGGTGAAAGGCTATGGCGCCCAGTACACCAAACTCTACAACGAATCTGCAGAGCCAGAATTCTCAGTAGGTGAATATTGGGACAGCAAGGACAATATCTACAACTGGGTGAACGGCACCGGCAAGACCTCGGCCGCTTTCGACTTCGGTCTGAAATACACCCTTAATTCCGCTTTCGGCAGCAGCAACTGGAGTGCCCTCAGCGACAAGGGCATGGCTGCCGACATCAATGGATACAGCCGCTACTCGGTGACATTCGTAGATAATCACGACACTTACCGCGACTACAACAAACTGGGTTCCAACGTGCTGGCCGCCAATGCCTTCATACTGGCCATGCCCGGCACACCCTGCATCTTCTGGCCCCACTGGAAAGCCTATAAGAACGAACTGAAGAAAATGATTGTCGCCCGCAAGGCCGCCGGCATCACCAATCAAAGTACGATTATCGATCAGCGAGAATGGGGTGGGGGATATGTCACCAAAGTGCAGGGTAACGTAGGCACCGTGCTCGTCATCAGCGGCTATGTCACCGACTACGACACCAGTGGATTCGTGCCAGTCTCCGTGGGAACCGCCGCCAACCCCAATTACGCTTTCTATGTGAGCGACAATGTGGACCTTGGCTACCTCACCGCCTCTACGCAGGTCACCGCAGAGCCAGGCAATTACTATCTCAGCGTGAGCACCACCCTTAGCGCCACCAAGAGCGGAGCCACCATCGTCTATACCACCGACGGTACCGAACCTTCCGCCACCAATGGCACACAGACCAGCACTGCCACCGACTTCACGTTCACAGAGACCACCACCATCAAGGCAGGCATTCTCTACGACGATGAGGTCATCAACGTGACCGAGTACACCTACAACGTCAGTCAGTCGTCCTTGCGCATCTATGCCCGCAGCACCACCAACCGTCCGATTTATTTCTATACCTATGATGCTGAGTGCAATGGCGGATGGGGTGAAGGCAACAAAATCAACAATACCACCACCCTCAAGAACAACACGTGGTATTACTACGACTATGACCTCAAGACCTATCCCAACCTGCGCATTATCGTGCGCGATGCCAATGTCAATGGCTATCGCTATCCCGCCGACGGACAGCCAGGCATAAAGTTGGATGACATCAAAAACAGCCCCTATCTCATTCTCGACGGCAACACACTCACCTACTACACCGAGGAGCAACTCGAGCAATTCGGCACCTATTATCTGGTGAGCGCCGAGCAGACCAACGGCGAGCAGCAGGAAACCTATCAGTTCCAGAATGTGCGCCAGCGTGAAGACAACGAGATTTCACCCGACCTCTTCGTTCTCACGGTGAAGGATGCCGACCTCAAGGCCAGCACCATCAATTACTATGTCTCGGGCACCGACTACAACGGCAAGCAAGTGACCTACCGTCCCTACAGTAATTTCGGACTGGCCATGGACCCTGCCGGCAACAACTACAACGACCAGGACGGCAACAACCGGCCCACCACCGACTATCAGAGTTACGACGACTGCAAGAAGTCAAACAACTACTGCTTCACACTCACCAAGGGCAAGGCCGCCTCGTATACCTGGACACTCAACACCAGCGACGCCGGCAATGTGGGTGTCACCGCTGAATGGCACTATGATGAAAACAAATGGTATGGCTATCCCTACGGAAAACAGAGCGTGGCGCTCAACCTCAACAGGCCGATTCCCGACGATGAGGGCGGTTTCTACCTCTTCGGAAACCTCAAGTGGGACGGTTCGCAATGGGTGTGGGAGGCTGACCAAGACAGCAGGCATAAGTTCACCCGCGACACCGACTTCCCCGACAGCCTCGTCTATTACATCGACATCTCCAACGAGGGACATCCCTTCAGCGACCTGTATCTCACCGTAGCACCGGCCAGCGTGTTCAACGCAGGCGAAATCAACTGGAACAAACTCATCCGCTTCCAGGCACAGGCCGACAAAAATGCCACAGCACTGAGCGGTGGACTCACTGTGCCCGACGACAATGGTATGGGCAACAAGAACCAGGCCTTCAATCCCGATATCGACCCGTCGCTTTACGACAGTTATCGGCTCTACATCAACCTCAGTTCGGCCACCTACGGGATTATGTTCAAGACCTCGCCCTATATCGTGGGAACAGCCGTGGGCACCGACTTCGACACCGCCAATGCCCTCCCGCTGGAATGGGACGACCATGAGGAGTGCTACAAATACTCGGGTGAATTCACCAGTGGCGGTGAGTTCCGCCTGGTGGTCAACCAGTCGTACAAACTCAACTGGAGCGAGGACGACGAGGCTCCGGCGGCAAGTGCCACCGACGGCGACTACTACAATCGCCTGCGCTACAACAGCAGCGACACCGACAGCGAGGCTTCGGCCGGGGGCGACCGTATCGTCTTCAACATTCCCGACGGCACCTACACACTGCGATTCTACATGGGCGACGAGACACACGCACCCTATTACACCATCGCACGCACACTGCCCATGCGCAACATGACCTGTATCTCCAACTCCTCGGGCGTGAAACTCGGCAGTATCAATGAGGCCACCCGCACCATCGACGGTGTACTCTACAATGGTGCCACCTCGTGGGCCGACAATGTGGCTTACGCCAAGCCCGACGGCGTGGATGTGTATATCGTGACCGGACTCGACCAGAGCGGCGACATCTACAAAGTGGTGCTCAGCAAACTGGAGACCGACTACATTCCCGCCAATGTCGGAGTGCTGCTCTTCACCACCAACACCCCCGACAACGAGAGCGACCGATACGTCGGCGTGGAGGTACAGGGATATCAGAACCCCTCGGCCACCTGCGACGCCTCCGGCAATATGCTCAAGGCCATCATCACACCGCTGTTCCTCCCCGGAACGGTGCTCGACGGCAACAATGAGGTGCAGTACCGGAACTTCATGTTTGGCTACTATCGCACCAAGCCTTACGCTGAAGGCACCACCGAGCGGGGAACCTACGACTATAAACTTGGATTCTGGCGCTCGAGTGTCAAGTCAAGCGACAACCCCACCACCAGCCTCTCAAGTGCCAATATGGCTTATCTCTCGCTCACTCCCGCACAGTATGGCACCAGCGAACTGGGTCTCTACGACGACTCTTCCGACCCGACATCGGCGCCATACATCCATTTCACCTTCGAGGACGACCCACTGGGTGTCGTGGCAAAGGAAATCGACCGCCCGGCCGACAATGCCTACTACACACTCCAGGGTGTGCGTGTGGCAGCACGACCGCTGCAGCGGGGTGTCTACATTCACAATGGCAAGAAAATAATCATTAAATGAGAGGAGGCAGCACTATGAGACAATATATCAAGCCCGAAACAGACATCTATTTGGTAGAGATGTTGCTTCTGGATGGCGCCTCGGAGGGAGTCAACCCTAATAGAGATGACGATGACGAAAACGGCGGAAGTATGGCCAATCGTGGTGTCTTTGAGGATGGATTCGCCCGGAGGAACTCAAATCTGTGGGAAGAGTAAGGCATTTTTTGATGCTTGAATGCAGGGGTGTGACGGCTGTCACACCCCTGCTTGATTGCTCTAGAAGGGCTAGTTATTCTAGATAGCCTAGATAATCTAGATAGCCTAGATAATCTAGATGGCCTGGATAATCTAGATGGCCTGGATAAAAACTCTAAACAGAAAAAAGCACCTTGTTTTCGGGAAAAAGAAAATAATTCCTTATATTTGCAGACTGATTGTACCACTTTTCTGAAAGGCTCTTGCGATGTCCCATTCGAAGCGACAACTCCTCGTCATGCTGGTGTTTGCAATAATTGCGACAAATGCCGCAACAGCCATGCCTGTGACCAAAAGTCAGGCGCTGCAGCAAGCCCGGGCTTTTGCTCAAAACAGAGGGTTGGCGGCACCAGAGCAAGTGAGATTTCTCTTTCAGGAAAACACCCTGGCCGGGCGCAGAGGCGCTCCCACGCACACTCCAGCCTATTATGTGTTCGGACTGGGAGATGACAAGGGTTTTGTAATTGCCGCCGGCGACGACTGCGCCTATCCCATCCTCGGATACGCCGACCGGGGAAGTCTCATATCCGGGCAATTGCCCGACAACCTGCGCTACTGGCTCGACACCTATGCCGAAGAGATGGCCTGGGCACAGACTCTTGCGACAAATGGCAACGACACGCAGACCACCGGCTACCCAGAGGCTTCCCATCATGTGGTGTCACCCCTTGTCCCGACACAATGGAGCCAGAACGAGCCGTTCAATCAGTCCTGCCCGTCATTCGACGGCTATCACAGCCTCACAGGCTGCGTGGCCACCTCGATGGCCCAGATTATGTATTACTACCGATGGCCCCAGGGCACCACCAGGAAAATCCCATCCTACACATCCGAAATCAATATCTCGGGCCATGGCGTTTTCAAGACCACTGTGGCCGCATTGCCTACCACCACTTTCGACTGGGACGAGATGCAGCCGCTTTACGATGGCTCCACCACCGCGCGACAGGATGACGCCGTGGCTCGCCTGATGCAATACTGCGGAGCCTCGGTAAAGATGTCTTATTCGCCTTATGGGTCGGGAGCACATATCTCGGATGCCATCAGCGCCTTCGGCAAATATTTCGGCTATGAGGGCACCATCACCGAACTTGAGCGCGATGGTTGCCAGCCCGGAGCCTGGGAAGAACTGATTTACCACGAAATCAGCAACGGGCGCCCCGTCATTCTCAGCGGAGGAGCCAAAAACGGTTTCCACGCCTTTGTCTGCGATGGTTACGACGGCGACCACCTCTTCCACATCAACTGGGGATGGGGCGGCAGTGGCGATGGCTATTTCCGCCTGCAGGCGCTCAATCCCACCACCGGCGGCTCGGGGCAAAACAGCCAGTACACGGGATTCACCTCGCAGCAGACCGCACTCGTGGGCATCAGCCCCACTGCCACGCCCGACGACATCGATTTCAGCCTGGGCCTCGACGACAGGTGTGTGGAATGTATGAGCCTCACGGCGAGCGGTCCCGAAACGGCCACCTACAATAAGTTGGAGGGTCTGTCGAGCCTCACCATCACACATGAGTACAAGAAGCATTCCATCACGTCGGAAACCTACGATATCGGTATCGGCATCTACAAAAACGGAACCCCTGTCTCGCTGCAGGTCATCGTGAAAAACAAGACACTGGGCTGCTATCATTGGACCACGACAAAAAATCTGAAGGGATTGGGCACCAAACTTTCAGATGGCACTTATCAGTTGGTGGCCATCAGCCGGAAAAGCGGCACCTCGGTATTATACAAGGATGTCTATGCAGAATACAACTATGTGGATTTTACGATAGCCGATGGTCAGGTGACGTACCACAATGTCAGCAAGACCTATATTCCCGATGTGGAGGTGACCGATGTGCAACAGCGGTTCGATCTGGAGTCATCATCGCCCAAGCAGGTGCGCATATCGCTCCGTAACAACGGGCAGGAGGAATACATCGGTCCCATCTATCTTTTCATTGACAACGAAAAGAATGTCAGCGAGCAACTATGTCTGGGTGGCGGTACCGACGACTACGTCGACATGTTTTTCACGCAGGGGTCTGGCAATTGCCGGGTGGTGGTTTCCACCGACGAGGAGCGCAACAACATTCTCTACGATGGCACACTGATGCTGACCAATTACAGTCAGCAAACCCAGAACGCCCGGCTGACGGTAAGCGACTGGCGCCTGCGCAGCACCGACGACGAGAAAATGGAGATGTATGGCCGCGACTTCCTGGGTGAAATCACGCTGACCAATAACACCGCCAATGATTTCGCTGGCAATATCCGCCTGCGCATTCTGGCCTACGAGATACGCGACGGCGAGAACGACAGTTACAGTTACCTCAACAAGCAGGTGCCAGCCACCATAGCCGCTGGTAAGAGCCGGACGCTCCGGCTCGACTACAAGGAGATTCCAGCGGAAGTGAAAGAAATCTATTTCCAGGTATTCAACGGGTCGACCAAAATCAAGGATGGCGGTTATTATACCCTGCGTGAGGGTTATCCCGTCTGGAACGGTCAGGGAGAGTTGTCCTACAGTCCGCTTGCCGAGGCGGTGCAGGTGCCCGACGATGTGGTGGCGGCCGATTTCAGCAAGACGGCATGCCTTTCCATTCTTCCCAATTCCAATCCCAACACCATCTATTATTTCTCACACACTCAGGCACCTCCCGCCACCCTTGAAGGCCGCAATGTGGTGAGAAAAGAGAGTTGCGACACGCTCACACTCACCTTTGGCCATGACTATTTTGTGCCACGGCCTTTCAGGGCGTCTTTCGCCCGGTATTCACGTCGGTTCACCCTGGGTGCCGATGGTGAGAAAGGCTGGAGCACCATCGTGCTGCCTTTTGGCGTGGATGAGGTGTTGGAAGAGGTTTCGGGCGACACGCTCGACTGGTTCCGCTTCAGGGGTGATACGGGGAAGCGGTTCTGGCTCAGGGAATATGCGGGGGTTACCGATGATGGGCACACCGTTTTTGTCAATGCAGAGAAATGGTCGGCCAATGTACCTTACATCATTGCCGTGCCTGGGAGCAGATGGGGAAAATGGAGTCTTGTGGGCAAGCCTTTGCTCTTTGTGGGCCACAAGGTCGGCGTGCGGTCCACCACTCAGCCTGTATCCCGGTCGGCCACACGTGAGTTTGTGGGGGTCACCGGCAAAACACACCTCTCTGATGGTTATTCCCTCAATCCACAGGGCAGTGATTTCGAACGCTACGAAAACACCGACATTGATGCGGGAAACGCATTCTTCAGAGTGAGAGGCGAAAGGTAAGAATGTTGATATTAGTGGTGAGAGGTGAGAGGTAAGGGGTGAGAATTTAGTTTGGAGTTTGGAGTTGATATTAGTGGTGAGAGGTGAGAGGTAAGGGGTGAGAGAAATGCTTTTTCAGTTTGGAGTTTGGAGTTGCTGAATCTATAGTTATTTTCGGACGATTTAACCCCGAAGTGGGTGACAGACGTTCGCCAAATTTGCTCTGTCACCCTTTCAGGGTTTGGGGTTTGTTGTGCTGTAAAAAGCAGGGGTTCCGTGCTGCGCACTCCACCGCCTGCCTATGGTCTGGCCAGCCTTTCAGGCTTCCTTTTTTTATCTTTTCCTCTTCCCATCTTAATCTTTAATTTTTCATCTTTAATTTTTCATCTTTTCTTCCACCCCACCCCCGGCCCGCTCCCCGCCAGCGGGGAGGGGAGGCGCTGCTCACGGCCATTTATTCTGTGGCGGAATTAGACGAGCTAATTCCCTACGAGAAATGATTTTGCCGCTGGGGTTATTCTTCCCCATTCACAGGCCTATATTCGCGGTGCTATTCTCTCACCACTCATCTCTCACCTCTCACCACTAATATCAATTCCTAATTCCCTACGAAGTTTGCCTTGTGGTAGGATATTCGTGTGATTCGGTCAATTCGTGTTCGTTTTGATATAAATGGTGAGTGGTGAGTGGTGGGAGGTAAGTGGTGAGGGTGCGTCCTTTAAAACTCAAAGAACCATCCGGGGTCGAGGGCATGCTTTTTGTTGCTTTCAGCCTTGCTTTTCAGATTGTTGGTGTTGTGGAAATAGCCATATACTATCTGGGCACTGTCGGCGTAGACATTGATGTCGCTGATGACATTGTCGTAAGTTTTATTATACTCCTCCTCCGTCCTCTCGCCCAGATAATACAGATTTTCCACCCGTTGCTCAAGGCGTTTGTAATGTGCGTTGTCCAGTTTTTGCCCCATCGCCTTCAGACTGTCACACAATTCGACGTTGAATCTCAGGAAATAGTGATTTTTGTAGGCATTGGCCTTAGCCATCGTTTTACGGGAAGACGCCATGTTGGAGAAAACACAGTTCTGGGTGAATTTCCAGGCATTCTCATAACTTTTCGTCACGGCGAAAATGCTGTCCAGCAGGTCGTTGTTGTCGCTGCCTTTGTCTATCACACGACTGCCGTCGCTGAAGGAGAGTTTCTTGGTAAAGGCCACACGCTTTTGGACTTCCTTGATATAGTCGTCGTCCCATCTCGGCAGTTTGAATTTCTCAAAGCACTTCTGCGACCATGCTTTCACATATTTGTCGGCGAGCTTGCGCTTCAAGTCATCCGCGTCGTTGCCCTCCAGCATATCGTTCTTGGCCATGAACTCGATGAGGTGGGCAGCCTTGAAATATTGCTGACAAAGCGTTTCCTCCGACGCACGGGGGTTGATGTTGTCGACACATGCCTGTGCCTCGGCCAGGAACTGTCTTTCGGGCATGATGCCCACGGGCGGGTCGAGGCGGGTCTTCACGAAGTAGAGTAGCCCTCCCAGAACAAGCACGATAACTGACGATAGCAAAATTATTTTTTTCATCTGTGTGTCGATTTTAGGGATATTGAACTTGAGATTCAGTGGCATCGGTGCCTGTGGGCATTTCGCCAACGGTCGGCTCAGACCCATCCACCGGGGATGTCGGTGTGGGCATCGGTTCGCCGTCGATGCTCACATTTCCGTCGGCCGGAGAGTTGCCGGGCAGGGTGTCGTTGGGCAGCGTGTCGGGGATGACCACCTGACTGGGCTGTTTGGGAGAGACTGGTCCGACAGAGCAAAAGCATGCAATCGCGTATCCGATGGCTATGCCCACCAGCAGTCCTGCCAAGAGTCCCCAGAGAAATTTTCCATAGGATTTTCCTGACTTCTCTTTGGAAGGTTTCGCCTTGGCCTTCTCGCCATCGTGTCCCGACTTCGCCGAGACTGCGGTGGTGTCGCCGTGTCCAGGGGCTGGATGCAGGGCCAGTTGCCTGACACCCAGACGGGTGACGGCCAGTGGCGACATGGCACCTTGTTTCACCATCTTCTTCATGCCATGAGTCAGGAGAAACACACCCTCGTATTCCAGCAGGACGGTCTGTATGAGCGGCTTGCCCAGAATCAATCTCTTGTCATCCTCGACGTAGGCATAGCCTTTGGGCAGTTCCGGACTGTCGATCATCATGTCCAGGGCATCGTATTCGCGCTCAAAAAACGGTCTTAGCTGCTCGTTGTCGCCTTTTCCCTGAAGAGTCTGCCGCATCTGGGCATGGATATTGGGGATGTCGCTGGCGGCGGCAATCAGCAGTTGTCGCGGTATGAAGAGCACCAGCGCCCTATAGTCGCCCACCCTTGAGGTCAGCGGTGTCATCTCGTAGAGGTAGCACCCGTCGGTGGTCATCGACAGCATGGTGACGGTCTGGCTGAAATCTGCGGGGAAAGCAAACAGCGACCCTATGCGCACGTCGATGATGCCACGTGCTGCCTCGCCGCCATTGAACACAGCTTTGTGGCTCTCGCCCTCTCTGATGGTCTGGGAATATAATTGAAGTTTCATGTCGTTGTGGCTTATTTCCTTAATTGGTCCTCTATCCTTGCCATGCGGTCGCGGCGGAATCCCTTCGACTCGCGCAGGATGATTTTCACGATGTCCTTGGCATATTCGGTCGAGATGCGGCAATAGTTGCGGAAGCACACGTCGCCGATGCAGAAGGGCACCGGGTCGGGCATCACGCCGCCGTTGATTTCGTATTTCTGGCAATACTGACGAAGCAGCCTGAGAAATCCACCGTAATTGCGGTAGAGATAGGCCGAGAGGTGGTTGTTGATATCCTCGTCCTCGACCAATTTCGTGAACAGATGGTCGTATTTGGTCACAATCACGCAGATTCCGTCGGTGGCCTCTGCCAGCACCCCCGTGTGCTCGAGGTATTGCAGTCCGTAGCAGAGATAGTCGTCCTGGCTGAATCCCTTGTATTTTTTCTTTTCCACACCATACTCGATGATGAAGAAATGGAATTTGCGGTTGGCTGTCCTGTTGCCCAGCATGATGTTCTCAAACGACTGGAAAGCCCTGTCGTGGCGCATGGTGCAATTCTCGTAGATGCCATGGTCGCGCCAGTAGAGGTAGCAGAACAACTCGCCGGCCATGTCGATAATCGTGACGGGGTGCAGGCGGTCGTTGCAGTCGGTGAGATTGAGCCTCATGGCGAAATTGGCGTCCACGGGCGTACGTCCCGGCAGCACGCAGTAAGTGTCGCGCCCCTTGAACACGTTCATCAGTTCCACCAGATAGTCGTATCCCTGGCAGTCGCCCATGACGGTGATGTTTTTGGCCACGGTTTTCTCCCTGGCGGCGTTGATGACCGCTCCGATGGCGCATGTTTTTCCCGACGAGGGAATGCCCCAGAAATAAAACTCGGTGCAGCCGGTGTCAAGATTCTCGATATGCTTGTCGGCGGGCAGGAGGTCGGTCATGGGTGTTCCCAGCATGTTGACGAAACCTTCGAGATACTCGTTTCCCTGGAGCAGTTGCTCGCGTGTGAAGAGTCCGTTGTCCAGACACTGTGAGATGGTGGCCGCGTCGAGCAGGTTGCAGTCCTGGTGTATCAGTTGCAGGAGTTGCTCGGGGGTGAGTGCTCCGTTGCCGGTCAGTTCGGCCAGTGTGGCGGCTGGATGGTCGCTGGTGGCAATGATGTCGCGCATCTGCTCAAGGGGTGTGAGTGGTCCGTCGTTCATCCCTATGGGTATCGACACCTCGCTGACGAGTTGGATGCGGTGGATGTTGTCGTAGTCGTGGTCAACGTCGAGGGGCGTCTTCTTTCCGATGCCACCCAGCAGTCGCACCCTGGAGCGGCTGTTGCGCTCCTGCAGCCGGTAAGGCAGGAAGAGCAGCAGCATGGCCACGATGCCGGCGAGCAGCGCCAGCGGACGTGGGAAGGAGAAATCGGTGTAGATGGCGTCGATGGCGTCGAGCCGTTTGCTGATTTCACTGAAGTGCGTGCTGTTGAAGGCTGCGGAATGGTCTTTCTTCACGCTCTCACCGGGGAAGGTCTGCTCCGACCCTGCCACCATCGTGGCATGCCACTGCTCCACGGCCTCGCGTATCTTTTTCACATTGCCCACGAGGAACACGTTCCATACGGTCACGCCCTGCCGTGCCTCGTCGAGCCAGGCGGCGGCACCTTGCCGCAGACTGTCCTCGCCCACACACAACTGCAGTTGCATGGCCCGCTCCATGTTGCTCATCATGATGGTGTCGGCACCCTTGATGCTGGCGATGGCTTCCTTGTCGAACAACTTGTCGCGGTTTTTCCCCCGCAAGGTGGCTCTCAGGCTGTTGCGGTATTGGCGCAGGCGGTCTTTGGCATACTTGTCGTATTCGGTGAGCATCTGCTGGCTCTCGTCGAGCATCTGGGTGAAATGCTCCTTCACCTGTTCACCCTGCCTTTGCACGGTGAAGAAATGAGTGAAGGGTATCAGGGCGGCCAGGCACAGCACGATGAGCAAGGGCAGCAGGAATCTCTCAAATTTCACACAGCGGGAGAAGTGGTTCTCGGTACCTTTCAGACGCTGCAAACCGATGCAGGCCATAGCCATCAGCGCGATACCCACACCCGTGATGATGGTGGACAGCAGCATGTCGCCACCGGTGAAATAGACCATACCCACAAACACGAGGTAGGCAATGATTGTCAGCGACATGAATGCCAGCACATAGCCGTAGGCAAATTTCAATTTTTCGTTCATTTTTTAGGAATACTAGGAATACTAGAAATACTAGGAATACTAGATATACTAGGAAATCTAGTAATATTTTTTTGTTAGGTGATAGAGCCGGCGCAGCCGTTCGGGATAATTGGAGAGGAAATTGCGGGCCGATGCCGACGAGATGCCGTTTTCGCTGCCGCTGGGCATGATGTTGGGGTGCTTCTTGCGGTCGACGAGCCGGGTGACTCTCACCACGCACATCAGTCCGGTGGGTTTTCCGCCATATTGAACGGCCCGGAACGAACTGCCCGGCATCAGGGCCATGCAGAAGAGTCCCATGTCCACACACAGCGGTCCACCCTCCATGCGTTTCCACTCCTCGCGCAAATAGTTGTCGGGTGTGCCGGTTTTGGCGAAGAGCAGCAGCGTGTCGGCGATATGCTCATCCTGACACAGTTTCTTGACGGCGTTGTTCATCGGCGTGAGCAGTTTGGGCGACGCGCTCTGTGCCTGTCGCAGAGACTGCAGAAAAGAATTCCACGCCTCGTTGCTGTAGCCTTCAGCCAGGTTGGTGAATGTACGTTTTCCAGCGGGTGTGACAAACGAGGCATTCACCTTCTGCTTGGTGAGCATACGTGTCCATGCCTCGGCCAGTTTCAGACTGTTCCATTCGTTGCTGCCTTGTCCGAGCACCCAGGGCACGAGGTCGGTTTTCAGGGTGGCGCCCGCATGGTCGAACTTGTCGTAGTAGAGCAGGGTGGGGTCGGGGCACACGTTGTCGAGTCCGAAGCGGTCGTCGGGGGCGAGGTGGAGTTCGTTCCAGGTGTAATAGGCCATTTGCACACTGTCGTTGGCCAGATAGTCCTTCATTCCGGGGATGGAGTAGAGGCGGTCCATCTGGTGGATGAACTTGCTGCCCGCCCAGGTGAAATTATCGTTGGTGGCCATTTTGACGTCGGTCGCGGCAAAGACAAAGGGGCTGCCTGTAGGCTCGCCATACCCCAGCGCCTTGGCCACCAGTGCCACGGGGTAGACATCGTCGGAGACGGCGAGAAACTGTGTCATCGACGGGCATCCGTTCCAGAACGCCCTCATTTCGGGTTTTGTAGCCCAGGCTTTGGTAGTATGCCCCATGAAATTGGCACGGTCGCTGAGTGTCTTGCCATTGCTTAGGCGCATGCTCTCGATAAGATTGCACTGGCCCGTGGTGTTGAGTCGGGCCAGACTGGGGCGTGTGAGTACGGCCGCCAGGGCCACGAGTGGTTTGAATGTGGAGCCCACATAGCGGCGCATCAGCGCGGGATTTTTCCTGCCCAGTGTGAGGTCGTAATCCATCCCCTCGTCGGTGGAGCGGTAATAGGGCGCGCCCACCACACAGCCCGTGGCCATGTCCATCATGGTGAGCGACAGTTCCCATTGGTCGTCGCTGTAGAAGTGTCCCGATTTCCGCAGCGTGCGGCAGTAGTCGGCCAGTTCCTTCTCCATCTGCTGCGACAACAGCGGGTCGATGCTGAGTTGGACGGTGTCGGTGGCCATGGTGTTGCGCAGGGTGGCCGACAGTCCGCTCACCACTTGCTGTGTGAACTTATCGGTGAGCCGAGGGGCGATGGTGTAGCGCGACTCGCCCTCGCTGGAATGCACCAGTGTGGAGAGGGTGAGCATGGGGTTGCGGCGGCTCACCACCACCTCTGTCAGTTTGTCGCCGCCTTTGCTGAGTGAGAAAATCAGTTTGAGGCTCTTGTCCAGCCGGTAGACCTCGCCAGCCTCGGAGGAGGACAGCGGGCGTACGACCGATGCCGCATCGCCCGAGCCATAGGTCTGGCAATAAAGTCCCACGGGCTTCACACGCAGCCGCTGGCCGTCGAGGTATTCCAGATAGACTTCCTCGCCGCTTTTGCCGTCCAGTTGGAGGCACACCGTGGTGGTGTCGGCCTTGTAGGCCTGATAGAGTCGGTAGTAGTCGATACCCCCGCCGCGGGCGAGGGTCAACTCGTGGGTTTTGCTGTTGGTCTTGAGCACTTTCACATTGCCGCCGCCATTGCTGAGATGGCCTTCGCCCGACGTCGGCAGGGGCACCACGGTCTTCCCCCACGAGAGAAAGCAGTGGGTGGCATCGGGAAACAACGAGTTCTCGGCGGCAAGGATGGTGCCTGTCCAGGGATTTTTCTCCAAGGCCAGTTTAAACATGGCCGGAACCAGTTCGATGCGGTCTATCACCAGTTCGTCGGAGTCGGCAAACGAGATGCGAAAGATACGCTCGCCCAGACGCTGGCGCTGCTTCTCCAGCAGCGAGGGGACATCACTGTTGTGAAAAAAACGCAAGTCGGCGTTGTCTTCTATCTGTGTGGCGTCGATGTCGGTCAGCCGGATGTCGGCTGCCCGGCCACCCTCGGCGGCATCCTTGCCGTAGGGTAGCGAGAAGCGCAGTCCGGGGTAACGGCGCTGCAAGTCATGGATGGAATGGGGGTGGATGGTGTCGTAGGGGGCGCTGTTGCCTCGTTCGACGAGATGGGCCAAAAGGTCGTTGGCCTTGCCTACGAATCCGCCGTCGCTCGACGGCACATAGACCGTGGAGGAGGCCGACTTGCCCATCGGAGTGCATTTCTTGAGGAAGGTGGCGCCGAGCAGGAGCAGCACGACGACGGCCAGGCCTATATACAACTTGCGCCCATGGCGCTCGGTCCATCGCCGGTCGATGGTGGGCTGGTGCTGTGTGCGTTTCTCTGCTTTCGGGTTTTTCCCCGGAGAGGTTTTTCCCTGTTTGCCGGAAGTTTTGGCCTTCTTCCTGTCGTTGGTGTTTGCCGGTTTCTTCTTGTCATCGGCATCAGCGGGCGTGTCCATGCGACTGCACACTTCGGCATAGCGGTAACTGCGGCGCCCGCACTGCTTGGCGGTGGAGAGTATCATCCGGTCGTTGTCGTCGAGGTGGCTCTTGTGAAGCACACGGTCGATGTTGGACGGTATCGATGAAATCAGCGTGAAAACAGTGTCGAGCGAGGGCTGCCTGCCCGACATGAAGTGGGCAATCATGGGCGACACGGCATCCAGCCGCTCCAGTTCGCCCTGGGAGGCCCTGCGGGCATTGACCGAGCGCAGAGCCTTGGCGGTCCAGTCCACGAGGATGCCCTCCTCGTTGGCATTGCCCCACTGCGAGATGTCGTCGTGGTGGCAGACAATCAGTGTGTTGTCAAACAGCGACTGTATGCCCTTGTCGCGGCTTTCGACCGAGTAGGCCAGCGATGCGTAGGGTATCATCTCGGAGGGCAGCAGACTGATGGCGTTGAGCAGCGTACGCAACCGTGGCGACTGCCGGAGGGCATCGCCCTGAAGGCGCTCGTCGTCGCCAAGGCGAATGAACAACTGGCGGCGGTGAACGAGGCAGTAAACGATGTAGGAACAGAGCCGGCGCTCCTCGTCGGTGGGCGACGCGGCGGCGACGGCGGCCAGTTCTGCCTCGGTGTAGCATCCATACTCATGGCTGGTGTACTGACGCATCCCGTCGAGAGACTGCACCAAGGGAAAGAGTGGACTGCCCGCGGCCAGAAAGGCGGCATGCCCCACCTCGTAGACGGCGCGGGTGGGATAGGCGCGGCCATGCCCGGCAAACACGGTGAAACCGCCCTGCACATGGGCAATCGTGAGCAATCCTGTCGATGGATGGGTGATGATATACAGCGAGGCGCTGTCGGAGCGGGCCTCGTCGCCCAGCAGGGTGCAAAGTGCGCCTGCCACCGGCGACACGCCAGAGGTATAGGCCAGCACCCCGTCGCCCATCTCGTTGCTGAGCGACCCCATCACCTTTTTCTCGATATGTAGTTTCATTGTCTTAACTGATGTGATACTTGAAGCGCCTTTTTCTTTAATACCTCACGTCGTAGATGTAGGTGAGCAGTTTACCCTCGCTCATCTTCCCGTCGGGCAGGCACAGTTCGTGCTCGCGCAGGATGCAGGTGGTGAGTTGCAGCGCCCCGAAATAGGCGCGGTGATGATAGTGGCGCGAGACGCCGCCAAAGGCGCGGTTGCTCCGGGTGTCGTGCCCGTCGATGACAAAGTCGTTGTCGATGGGGGTGGCGGTGAAGAACACATGGGGTGGCATCTGCAGCAACTCTCCCTCGTGGCCGTAGACGCGCAGACGGCTGGGGTCGGCCTGTGAGAAGTCGCTCATGCGCAGGCGCACGTGCTCATCGATGGGCATGTTGCAGGTCATCGTGTATTCTCCGTTCATCGCAAAGAGTGGCGAGGCTCCCTCGGCCGAGAGGGTCTCGTAATGGTCGGCGCAGACGTCGAGGGCATCGTCGCCGACGGCCACATCGCCGGCCAGCATAGCCTTCAGGTCGGCCAGGTCGCGGAAGGGCTTCTGGTATTCGCGGGGCACCATGCCGGCCATCATGTGGTACTGACACGTCTGACGGAAAAGCATGAGGAAATGGGAGTAGGTGAGGTTGATGTCACGGTCCGACATCTCATACAAGCGCCGGAAGGGGTCCTGGCGAAGGATGGCGTCGATGCCCTTGAAGGCCAGGTACCAGTTCTTGCGCTGCTTCATATTGGCATACGATGTGAGCGACACGAGCGAGTGCATCATCTGGGTGAAATTGTCGGTGCTATCGGAGGTGAGATGGGCCGAAAGGGGAACGCAGCATTTGTCGCATACCACCACGTCGGTGGCGTAGAACGTGTAGTAGTGGAAATAGAAATGTTTCTTGAACACCTCGTTGAACAGGCTGCGCTGCGATACGCTCTGGCCAGTGGCACCGCCCGACAGCCGCTCGTCGATGTCGAGCAGTGCCCAGGCATCGACAATGGAGTTGACAAGGGTGTCGGTGTCGTATTCAAAGAAATGCTGGAACAGATGGCGGCCACTGACCCGGCTGTTGCTTACTGGCTCGTATCCTTTCTGGCGGTAGTAGTCGCGACGGCGCTCACTGTCCATATAGGCCAAAGCCCACATCTCTGACGAGGTGTCGGCCGTGGGAATCGGTGGAGTGGCAGGGCCGAGCACCACCTGGCGGCGGGCCTGGCGGGGGTCGCGCAGCACGGGACCACTCTGCTGCTGGCCTCGCTGGCCGTCGTGACTGGCAGGCTGGAAGAAGTCGGCCAGGCGCACGCTCTTACGGGTCTTCTTGTTGCGCCATGTGGTCTCGGTGAACATCTTCTCGGTGCAGGCCATGAGCGACTTCATCACCGCATGAAACATGCGTATCGACTCGGGTGTCATTACCTCACCCGGCACATCCAAAAACTCCAAATGCAGACGGTCGGGACCATCGAAATCGGACGAGTAATGGTTGTGTGCACGACAAGCATAGACCTCGGTGGTGCGGATTCCGCCCTGGCGGTCGGTCACGTCGTCGATCAACTCCAGCACGGAATGATGGGGAGAGGCGTTCTCCAGATGGTCTTTTTGCTCATAACCCAAGCGGTAGAGCGAACCCACGATGTCGGTGAGCAGGTAGGTCTTGCCACTTGACGTGGCACCCACAACAGCCAGGCGGATGATGCTCTTGCCGTCGCTGAACAGATTGGCTATCCTGCTGCTCAATTCCAAATCGTTGAATAGTCTTATCATTTGTTGAGTTTTTTTTGTCTTATGGGTCTTATGGGTCTTATAGGTCCTATGGGTCTTATGGGTCTTATGGGTCTTATGGGGATTGTGGATTATTCTGGGACCATGTGTCGGCGGTCATGAAGGCCAGGAGGAGGCAACTCTCGATGGCCTCGCCCACCGCGTCGACTCCCAAGCCGGGACACAGGCGTCCGGTGAAAGGTACTCCGCCCACGTATGAGGCATAGAGGTAAATCGTTGTGCCCACCCACATCATCAGTGCAAGGATGCACCACATACGCTGAGGGGTGATGACGATGTCGCCAGTGACGCGCGGCAACCTCATGCCATGGCTGAGAACGGCCATGGAGAGCAGGACAAGTAATCCGAAAAACACCAGATAGGCCAGCAAACCGTAGGTGCCGAAGAAACAACAGGGTACGGCCACGTCGTTGACCACCACCGGCGACTGTCCGGTAGATACGGATGGATGCAGACTGTGCTTTTCCACCGACAGGGGGTCAGACCCGTCGATATTGTACATGTAGTGTGTGAGCACAGTCATGAACTCGGCGTCGGCCACAGCATAACGGTAGCCTGAGTTGACATATTTGTCGAATTGTGCAAACATCTCGAACCGGCGTGACGTGCGGTCGTAGGAAACGGAGTCCACATCGTATTTCAGGGGCATCAGCCGCGGTGCCACAAACAGGGCCAGCAGCAACGCGCCAGCCGCTATCAGCAGTGTGTACCGGCCCTCGTGGCGGGGGGCACTGCCCTTCGACGACATGAAATAGAGCAGAATGGCGGCTGCCACAAAGCCCAGGTAATTGGTCACATATCCCTTGTCGCCAAGGAGTATGGCCGCAACAAGATAAACCAGGGTGATGGCGAGCATCTGCAGGAATCCTTTCATGCGGCCATGCTCGAACGTCACCTGGCGGAGCGACCAGCTCATGCCCAGAATGACAAACAGCGTGATGAACGCCGTGGAGAAATTGCCGGGAATCACCGACACAATCAGCACGGCGACACAGGGTGACAACACAAAGACGGTGCGGGGCACCCGTTGCTGAAGCCACTGGCAGAGGCGCAGCCAGGTGTTCCGCAGCCAGTAGGACACGGGGTCGATATTGATGGCTGCCAGCACGATGAGCGCAACCACATTGCAAAGCATCAGGGTATAGGGTACGCTGAGGTAGGTGTCGGTGACTCCTGTCAGCTGGCTCCAGTTCCAGAATTGCCAGCCGCCGGTTTCCTCAGGCAGATAGGAGGCCGTCAGACTGGTGCTGATGGTGTGGAGTGCATAATAGCACAGGCACAAGGCCACCACACCCATACCCACGGCTATCCACCGACGTGACTGGCCGGCTCCACGCATGGGTGAGCCTTTGGCCACAAGCAGGTGGTGATTGATAATCAGCGAGAGCAGGTACAATAGCGACAATATCATGGTGGCACTCGCCACGACAATGGCTCCAATCTGACTGAAATAGGGATAACTGAAGGATAATTTCAGGGCAATCATCACCTTGCAGACGCAATATACAAAAGCAATGGCGGCTACGGTGACCATCTGCCGGGTCAGATGGCTTCTGGCCGAGAAGACCTCCCTCATATCCTTGGTGCCTGGCGCCATCGACAGCGTATATCCCAACACCACCACCACGAGCATGAGCAGCGGGAGCCACAGGTAAGATAGGATATAGCCCATGGAGATAACCTGGGTGTGAACCAGGAGCGCACCACCTGGCACCGCCTGCCTGAAAGCATGCTCGCCAGGGGTCAGGCCGCTGTTGGCACTCACCGGATGCCCCGACACGATGATGCTGTCGCCCGACAGGTGGATGTTGCACACATCATTGGGCACCGCCGATGAAAACATGGGCAGATAGACACTGCCGGGCATGGGGAACGAACCGTCGGCCTGCTGCAGGGTAATCAATTGGGCGGACGACGCAGACATCTTCCGCAAATGACCGGTAGTGGTCGTAAAGGTGACGGGCTTGGAAAATCTAATCTCGTTTTTCTCACCGCAAGAGGCGATGGTGACATGACCGCTGCCCCACTGAGTGGAAACAAGAAGGGGCTTGGCCAGGTAATTGACATCGCCGATGCTGAAAAGGGAACCGTCGGGCTTGTCGGGCCTGATGCTGTATTCCGCCATCTGGAAAAACTGAATCTTGCACTGTCGGGCATCCGCACCACGGATACTGTCGGCCATACAATAGGCGATGGCACTCTTGTCGGCTTGGCGCAAGGTGGTGTAGCGGTCGAGGATAACCAATTGCCATCGGTCGGAGGTGTCGTCGCGAAAGAAAAACGAGCGCAACTGCCGCTGGGTCTTATAGTCGGTGGCGTCGGCGCTGTCCTTGCGCAGCCATTTGTCACGCGCCATCATGTTGCGGAGCATGACATAGTGGGAATCGTGGCCGGAGAGCACCTCGCGGATGCGGGATACGGGGTAGGAGAGGGTGTTTTTCCCGACACTTACATCGATGGTGGCATCGTCGGAGAGTGTGTGCAGATTGGGGTTGACATTGTTCACCTTGAAATAGCACAAAGAGTCACTCTTGGCCCACGCGGGGTTCACATGCCAGGAGAAACCACCGTCATTCTGCCGAATGAGGAGGAAGTCGTGGGGGATGCGGTTGAAACACACATCAGAACCGCGACCAAAGGCTATCTCTTCGCCCCTGGGCGACTCTATGCCATCGATGGACACCACAATGCGGCGCTCTATACGCCACAACATCACAAGGCATAGCACCAGGGCAAGCGCCACACTGCACAATATCCATAAATAGCGTTTTTTCATCTATATATGACTCGTTTGTTGCAATCGGCGGCAAAAATAATGTATTTTCCCCATTTTTAACGTCTTTCAATTCTTATTTTTTCTGAAAAGAACTTACCAAATACGAAATTTATATTATCTTTGCGCCAAACTCTAACACAGCAATACAATGAGAAAGTCACTATTCCTTTTATTGTCCCTTTTCTGCCTGACCATCAGTGCCCAGAAAAATATGTCGCTCGACCAAGTCTACACTCAGTGGCAGTCGCGAAATCTGAAAGTTGACAGAGGGGCCAATATCCTCCAGATGGTACAGTCTTTCCAGAAGATGTGGCCCACCTATTCGGGGGGAGAACTGATAAAATTTTCAAAATCCAAGCAAAAATACGATAATGTCGACAAAGTGGTGGATTTGAAAAATGGCTATATCCTCTATTCAGAGGACGATCCCGACTCCGTCAATGACGAACAGATGCAGGCATGTGTTTGGCGGCGCTCCAACGGACACAGCCTCTTCGCCATCAATTTCCACCGGTTCAGCAGCGAACTGGATGTGCTCTGTTTCTACGATTATAATCCCCAGACAAAGACGCTTACACCGGAAAAAAGCCTCGACAACCTTTTCAAACCGTCTTTCACAGGATACCGATATCGTGTGTGGCTGCCTCAAAATGGCAAAAACCTTGAGGTGGAGGAGTTCTTTGGAGCACTCACCATCAAGCACACCTATTCATGGGATGGCATGAAGCCCGTGAATCCGCAAGTGACCCTCGACAGGATGGAATTCTACCAGAGTTCGTTCGCTGAGACATTCTCGTTCGCCGATGAGCATCCGCTGACCCAATATGCCCTGATCGACATCGACCTCGACGGCGTACCGGAATTGTGGCTCTGTTCCGACGATGAGTCTTATCAGGCTGTTTTCGCCGTAAAACTGACCATCGACCTCCTGGGGGGGCAAGACGACAGGCGCACGCTGAGTTTCTACAAGGGTGCCGTGTGCCATTCCGGGCATTGCGGGGCTGGCTGTATGTCGTCTGTATATTGCCTGTTGGAGGATAGCAGCCGTAAGACCTGGCTTCAGGACTTGCAGGAGTATGATTACGAAAAAGATGAATTCTCTCCAAGTGTCTACACCCTGAATGCCGATAAGATTTCGGCAGCAGAGGGAGAGCGCATCATCAATTCGCTTGGCAAAGAGATTAAGCGTACCGCCCATTGGGTGAAACTCGCAGAGTGACGCATTTCAGTGGAGCGGCTGCGCAGCGCTTTTGTAGTTCCATGGGCTTCTTCTGACCTGTATTTGAGGCTTCAACCAACAAAAATTACCCCCAAAAGCAAAAAAACAGAAAATTTTTCCGAAAAAGTTTGGTGGAATCAAAAAAACGCTGTACTTTTGCATCCGCAATCGAGAAAAATTGCTGCTTCAGTAGCTCAGTTGGTTAGAGCACCTGACTGTTAATCAGGGGGTCGTTGGTTCAAGCCCATCCTGAAGCGCTTTAAAATCAAGGAGTTAGCACAACGCTAACTCCTTTAATTTTGTCCTTACGATACAAATCTGACCCAAAATCGTGGGTATGGAGGTCTTTTGAAAGGTTGTGCAACTATTACATCTTTTCAAATATTGCAGAAGATTGCATTTTACTTTTGATGAGGAGGCAAATAGTGTTCTTTTTCCTTGGTGGTTTTCAGAAGAAGTCACAAACAATACCAAAAGCAGAGATAGAAAAAAACTCTAATGAGGAAAATGGTATATGAAATATCAATATCTTTTCTTAATCCTTATATGGTATTTTCTTGTTCGCTCGTAAATTCGCTCTTAATTGCTCGTAATTTTCATATTTTTACGAGCGAAATATTTATTGAAAATCAACAGGTTACATTTTGACGCTCGCAAAATCGCTCGCAAAATCGCTCGCAAACGCTCGGAATTTTTAAGCTTTTGCGAGGGTCTTTTATGTTGATAGGTAGTGCCATAAAACACTTATCCTTCCTCACTAGTATCAACTTCCCAATGACCACTATAGCCGCTACCCACATAACGAATGTTAGGCATTTTAGCAATATGGCGCTTGATAGTTCTTATGCCCTTTTTACTCATTTTGGCCAATTCCTCTGTGGTAATTTGAGGATTCAGCCTAATTTGATTTTCTATCCATTTGTCAAATTCGTTTTCTTGAGTGCCATCTTGAGTGCCATCTTGAGTGTCACCTTGAGTGTCGTCTTGGGTATCACCCTTAGTCGGTCTCATAAATGTCACCACGACAAAGCCACCATTTATAGACCAAGCGGGTACTGCGACACCTCTTTTGGGGCATGCCATAATCTGCTGATAGTATTTGACATAATTGTCAGAGAAGTTTTTACACTCTTCTGCTATTTGAAATATACTCTTGCTCATAGATTTCAATTATATAACGCGGACTTTTTTATCGTTAGTCCTACTCATTATTCTTTAAATCTCAATTTCTCTAAATCCTCTACATGTGCATCATATCCACTCAAACCTTTTGGGACCTTGTTTATTAGGGATTGGCTCAAAGTAAAATCAACCTCAACAGACTCAACTTTGAAAGACAGATGAAAATCTTCTGATACTCTATCACGTTCCTTTCGATCTGGATACTTCTCTTTTACCGGCTCTGCGTAGCGTCTTTGCAAATAGTCTTTAGGAGCATCTACACTAATGCAGGCATCACCCTGTATCCTATAGACCTTGTGGGCTTGCTTGTTGGAGTACACTATATAGCCCGCACTGGTGAAGTCCTTGATTGCTTGCAATGTTCTTGGTGCTACAAACATGGCAGCACTATATCCACTACCAAGTTTCGATAAGTCTGAATCCCCAATATTTACAACAACGAGAGCTTTATTTGTATCTCGATGTGATTCCAGTGCAAAGTCACTTATCTCCCGTCCTGTCAGAAATACAGGAGAACCACGCCACTCATCACGAAGCCATTTCTCAGAAACGTCTTTACCTTTAGGTTTCCTAAAATCAATCTCGTTATAGAGGCCAATATTTAGCATGGCATTTACATTGGCTTTCTCAAAGTGGCTCTCTTCTGATAGTGAATAAACGATATAAGGCCCGTCAGGTCGCTCATAGCCATTATTCGCCATCCATTCTGTTGTACGAGTTTTCCAGCTATCAATCCTAAAGATATGATAGTTACGTTTCTCCTTGTCATTTATTTCATATAAAATCAAATATCTGGCAGAGACAACGTTTTCGTCAATGATACCATTTCTGTACCCATGACGATTGACCGATGCACGAATGTTGTACATCATATGTTCCTTAATCCAGTCTAATTGGTTCTTATCACCACTGCGATAACCCCCGACCAAGAAAATCTCATCCTTGAAGTCCTCAAATCGGAATACATGGGATTCCCTTCCCTGCCCTTTTGTGGGAGCAAATGTCAAATCAGCAAACTTATTGATAACAGCCCGGGGATCAGTTCCTAATTTATAATGGCGTATGTTGAAATCCTTGCTTAAGTCAGACAACAATTTCATGTTGTCATCATAGTATTCTGGCTTTGATTCCAATGACAGATACAGGAATTCTTCCTCCTTGTAAGGACGGAAAGCCTTACCAAGCAATTTCCGGAAATACTTTTGCTCGATGAGCCGGTTCATCTTGTCAAGATCCGAGTCCTCTTCTTCATCGTCGGTAGCCTTTATCTCAATCGGTTTCAACTGGAGCGAGAAGAACCCGTATTTTCCTTGAATATCATCTATAATCTTGTCACGGAACAATTTCCTTGCCTTCAACTTGAACGTTTCTTGTGCTGCTGCATCTTCGCTACCATAGACAGACAATACATACAAGAAATTGATGTCATAGTTTTGGAGCAAGAGGGTATCACGGTCAAAGAGCCGGTTCTCAAAGTGGATAATCCGCTTCATTTTTTCTTCCGGCTTTAAATAATCACCATCATAATCCATATTTTCTGGCACATGGGCGCGAATAAAGAAGTTTGGTGTGATGTTGTAACCCTCTGTATCTTCATCCCTGTATATCAGGTAATCATCGCCTGGCTTATATTTCTTGTTGCCGTTGGCATCCTTTTGGTTAAACAAGTCGAGATTAGCCTGAATAACATTGCGAGCGTAGGTATATTGTTTATAGACAGAATACTCTCTTGGGTCGTTCTTTTGTTTGTAATACTTGGAATCGCCAATATAGAATATCTCGTCCTCTTTATGCATCAATCCTTCCCATGCATAGATGTGATCAACTCGCTTACCATCTGTCTGTTCCTTTAGTTTCATCTTGTCCACACGCTTGTCCTTTTCAGTCAGCAGGTGGTCTATCATTTCTTCGAAAACAATATTGAAGTCCTTAGCCAGCAGATGGTCGGAGTAGTTGGCGTTGTTGTGAATCTGGCTTTGCTGACTGAAGAAGTCGTAGCAGAGCTGCCACAACTGTACCTGTTTGTCCGCAAAGTACTTATGCCGAATCTGGATCAGGCGCATCTCACCATAACCATCCAGATAGTTCTCAAAGGCATCTTCTGTAATAAGCGGGAAGTTATAATTCATTTTAACAGGGAAGCCGTACTTGACCTGCATGTGATGAAGAATAGAGAAGAATATAATGAACAATTCTTCTTCCAAGTTTACTTTCCGCTTGCGGTTTACTACGTCGATATAAACTGGAGTATCATCTTGAATGACAGCTTGTCCACGGCTGATGGTCTTCGTCCAATTGATCTTGTTGAAGCCAGAATGGATGTTCTTCAGAACAAATGTGAAATAGTTCTGGTTCTCATCGTTGAAACGTTGTAGTGAAATCAATATGTCAAGGAACGTATTATAGACATACTGCCCAGACATCGTATCGGAAGGTATATCCCGATATAGGAGTATCTTTCGGTGCTGGTCATCAGCCGTATGACGGAATACATTGATGGCTCGGTATATCCATACGGACAGTCCATAGATGAACCGGTATTCGTCATCGGTAATCTCCTTGTTGTCAAGTGCCGCTTGCAGGTCAATGATATTCTCCGGGGCACAATGAGAGAACACTTGGTCCTTTCGATTCATCACTACTTTGGGCAGAAAGAACACTGTGTCCTTGACATCATTGCTGTAATAGTAACCAACCATGTCGGTACTATACACCCCTCCTTGCTCAAAATTCAGAATCTTTTTGAGCAGGGCTTTCGATGCATCATCCTTGTATTCGTGTCCTTCTATGAATAGCTTCATGCTTCAGCTGCTATTTGGGGTTGTTCTTTATTGCCGTCAAGAACTTTTTGGATAAATGCCTTCACTAATGTCAGGTCAATTCCTTCGGGGTTCGTATCTTTGTCAGCAACCATATCTTCGGGATAGAAATCATGGAAAGAAATCTTTTTCCCGTTCTCCCTTTTGAAGATATTACTTTTGAAGCCGTAATCTTTGAATACGTCCTGCCACAAATAAAACACGACTTTACCAACAAATGTCTCAGCAGAGATGACGGTGTTGCAATCATCTGTTTCATTAGCTTTTTTGTCCGGTTTACAGAAGAAGAATCCCAACTTCTTGTCCTCACTCTTCGTGGCATCTTCTATCTGTTTGTTGATTGCTTTGACGAAATCCCACCATTTTACATCCACAGGATCTTCGTTCGGCACGTTGAACTTGATGCGATAGTTTAGTACTGTGCCGTCTTCCTTCTTCCCTTCACAAATGCGTACATACTTCCACCCCCAGCGGCGCTTGAAGGCAGAGTCTATCGGGAACAGGCTCTGGTCACTTGTGTTCATTGTAGCCCAAATGTAAAAGTTGGGAGGAAGAACGAGCACCTGTCCTTGACTTATTTTCTCAGCAACTTTTTGGCTTGGCTGACCAACTATATCATATTGCTGGTTTATATATGTAATCTGCTCAGCCGAAAGATTTAACCCATCCTTACCAAAACTTAGTCCATCTTCTGGATCATCTTCAAGAAGAGCTTTCTGAATATCTTCATCTGCCTCGATGGGATATTCAGAGAATCCGTTCTTACGGTCAAGCAACTGGAACAAATCTCCAAAGATCTGAGCGCAGTTTCCTCGGTTTATCTCCTCAATGACAAGGAACTGAGGAGATAATTCCTGCCCGTCAGCACATGTTTTCTTAAACATATGCCATGCTTTGATATACGCTTTGAGGAATGCCTGTTTTACAAACTTGTATGCTATCTTACCATCTTTGATTGGCTCTCCTTTGTGTTCACCATCTGGGTAAACAAGAGCAATGGTGTTACTGCCATTCAGTCCATACCGTTCCTCTTTATTTGTCGTGGGCTTGTAGGCACCTACGAAAGTTGAATAGTCGCTGTCAGGATGGAAGGTAGTACGAATGGTTTCTGGGTACTCCGCAACTACTTTTTTTGTTGCATATGACTTACCTGTGCCTGGAGCACCATAATATATCTGTTGAAGGGGCTGGTTCATAAGTTCTTGTCTTTTATTAATTTTTATATTGAAAATGGAATCATCATAGAGCAGACTGCTAAAAGAGAAATAGCTATAATACAAGGTAAGAATGTCTTTCAGACGTTTGTTGGCATCAGGATATTTTTGCTGAGGACAAATCCTATCAATAGTAGCAACTTTGTCAAATGAAAACATTATATCTAAAGCTTGGAACATTTCTTTTCTAGCTGAACGGGTAGTATAGCTGTTGATTTGTTCAATCAATTTGTTAGCACCACTTATTGCCTTTGCTGATAATGGCATTTTACTTAATTCCGTCAAATCTATGGATGAGATATCTGTAAATGCTAAATCATCTACGATGTCTTCTAACGGAACATAATTGTTTTCCCGGACGGATAAGTAACTTATCAAATATGAAATGGAAATATTTTTTGAAAGTTCTGTTATAGAAACTTTCTTTGATATGAAATACCAAAACCGTATTATTGATTGATAAATAGGATTCTGTTGACGTAAAGCTTCCAAAAGTACAAGTAGAACTATCGATAGCTCTTCATCGTCAGGGACATCTAATAATTTACAATTATACAAAAGACTATTTGCCAGGTCCGACGTTTTCCCCTTCTCTCTGTTATAAAGTTGTGCAGAAGTCAAATCCGTCAACAATTGTGATTCACGAGATTCTGCATCACCTTTCAAGGCAGAAATAAAGCGCGATGCTTTGCGCATAGAAGATGTATATGGGTCCCTTCCTCCCGTGGGAATCCGGCTCGTTCTTCTGCTTAACCAAGCATCCAATTCACTTTGTTTAAATTTGTCTGTCCACATATTCTTATCTTTTTTCAGCTATAAATAAATATTCGTTACACTTGTCCGCAGTATGCCCTTGGAAACTTTGATAGTTTGTACGCTCAAAAGCTAATTGTTCAAAACTTCCTGCTTTGAACATGTCGCTCTCAAACAAATTAACAATAGCAGCTATGCCATTATCCTTTCTGTGAGTACCTTTGTTCTCGTGGTTTCTGCCATCATAATAACTCATTATGACATATTGCGTCCTCGCATCACTTATAAGTTGATGTAGTGACTCAATGAACTTATCTGACTTGCAGAAAGTCGAATCAAAGTCATCATCCATATTCTGCCCCCTAACAAACTTCACATTCTTGAAGTATTTATTAAGATTCTTAATTGTACAGTAGTTACAAATAAGATTCAGCATAAAATAGTATGATGTGTATTGTCTAAAATTATATGGGGGGTCCAGATAAAGTAGCTTGTGCTTTGGCACCTCCCTAATGAAATTGAGAGAATCTTGCGCCCTGCCTATGATATGTTCGTTCTGTGTGCTGACTACATCATCAAAAGGAGGAATTCGTAAGGTCAAATCATGTAAAGCCCTCTCATCATAAAGCTCTCTTTGAAAGTCGTGATATGTACCTTGGGTATTGCTGATTTTTTCTATAGACTCACATAAGATACTGATTAGCAAACTATATTGAACTTCACTTAAAAGATGATTGTCATTCCATTCACGAATTTTGTTCAAGATATTATCTATTCTCTTTCCATTAGCAGGTGTGAAAAAGCGACGGTGACCTTCTGTACCCCTTAAACTGCGGAAATAGCTATTATTTCCTTCTTCTGTATAAGTGTTGTATATATAACGAGCCTGGAATTTCTTGGCAATATCTGTTGCTTCTATTCTTTCGAGATAGATGAGGACTATAACAAGATTTTTGTAGAGTTCATATAGGTGCTGGTTTCTCAAAAACAAAAAGCCTACCTCGTCCTTTTTTTTCTCAATAACTTCTTGAGCTATATTCTCATAGTCAGCACCATTTATACCAAGAAGGCCCAAGTCAAAAACTGGTATTGTATTGTTTCTCAAATAGCAATTGGCATAGTGATATGAAAAAATACTGATGTCATTGGATACAACCCTATAACCACTTCTCTTCAGGGCCATAGACATCGATATTGTACCGGAAAAGATATCGCACACAATATCCCCTGGTTGGCAGAATCTTCCAACCTCATGCAGGATGTGGTCTGCGATAGAGTTCTTGTTTCCTAAATATCTCTGAATCATCTCTTTTCAAATATTATAAGGAATTCTTTATCTTCCTTGTCGTGAACTACTTTGGCAGATGAGTTTAATTGCTTGTAATCAAAGTCAAATCTTAGTTGCTTTGACTTGTAATTAGGTATAAACTCTTCTGCTATTGATAAAATATCATTCCTCGTGACCATCCTTTCATTACCAGTCGCATCCTTTTTTGACTCAGAATAACTGAGAACAAAACTGCATTGGGTTTTCTTCACAAGATTAAAGACTGTTCTGAAGGCTTCTTTTGCTTTTGTTTTTGAGCAGAAATCAGACTTAAACTTGCCGTCAGGATAAAGCCCCTGTGTTATATGCCCTCTGTGCTGTTGTAACTGAGGGTACTTATAGTATCTAACCACTTCTGGGATATGGTAGAACCTCGAATATTGCTGGGCAGTATAAGGAGGATCTGCGTATATAACTGAAATATTCTTGTCTTCCAAAAGAATTGCAAAGCATTCGTCTTGAACATTATTGCAAGTAGATATACACGGTTGCAACGTCTTTAGATTTCCTGTTTTAGCAAAAATTTCCTTCAAGAACCCTATAAACAATGCATCCACATCATAACTGCGGTTCTCAAAAAGTCTTATATTGGTAATCTTGTTTTTGTCAAAATCGGTGATGCCAATTGGTTGCGCAAAATGCTTTCCTGCACTATGCACAATCGTAGATAAGGTACTGTATAGTGCTGTCAACAAAGCCGTATATACCCAAGAATCATGATTCACAATGTAATTCTGCTCTATATAACACCTTAATGCATCCAGTCTAATAGACTGCTTTATACCAAAATAAGAACCTGAATAATAATTCGTAATTAGAGGTACGCTATTAAATGCCTCTTTACCAAAATGCTCCCTTATGTACTTTACCTGTTCAGAAGGTTCAATAGCCTCATTACTAATAACAGGAAGTTGAGAATACAAATCTTTTAGCCCATTCAAATCTTTTGCCCTTATCAATCTTTCTTCATTATCTATATAGTCTTTAAATGGTTCTATGAAGTCAGAATCTATTTGGCATAGAGAAACGCCCTTAATTGCTTCCTTCAGTAATGATAAAGAATCATTCGTCTTCTCAACGTTTAACAAACAGGCTGACATATCAGAACAGAACTTCATAACATCATTAGAAATGACCGGTATTTTGTTAAGATAAAGAGCCTGAGATACAAGACTGCTACCAGAGAATAAATCCACGACATAGGATTCCTTCTTATGCAGGCGGCGACATTCAGAGACTATAGTATCTAATGTTCTTGTCTTTGCACCCAAGTATTGTACCGGCTTATATAATGATTCTAAGTTCTTATTCATCATTCTTTTCCTTTCTTCAAACCTTCAACCTGCCCGAGCTGTTTGCCATCTTCTGTGTACCAGTATTCCCACCCATTACGATTCCCGTGCAGAATGAGCGATGCTACAGAACTAAGAGCAGTAGAGCCTTTTATTTGAGTATAAAATGTGTAGTTTTGCATGAATACAAGCTGATGTTTGTCATTATATGCAATGACTCCATCTTCTAAAAGTTCTTGACGCTGTTCTTCTACCCATGGATATTTCTCTGGTGTAGAGAATGCAGTATTCAATACAGATGATTCAAGAACTTCAATGCTTCCGTTGTCTGGATAGAATGTGCCAATAGCATAGCCTTCTTGGCAGTCAATAACTACAGGAATCTTCGTCACGATTTCTCCTTTAGCCTCGAAATAAGGATAGAGCCGAGAAATACATGAAATGAGATAAAGTGTCCGCTCTTCAACATCCTCAATCGTCCAATGAGTTTTCTGAAGAATTGCCTCATTCAGTTTCAAGTGACTGGTCGAGGAAAGGATCCGTGTCTTATACTCCCATACGTTGTTACTCATTTTGCTATTATCTGGACGTGCAGCCAACGTGAGATTTCCAAGACGATGCAGGTTTTGCTCGTATGTCTCTGCATCTGTCTGTAGTGCATCATACCATTCCTGTGTAGGCTTTTGGGGCATCAAGTGCTCGATGCTTAACTTGGAGAAATCTACTGGTGCAGGATTGTCCTCACTCTCCAACTTACATAAGAAGATGTTGAGCCATGTGCGAAGATTATACATATTTGCATTGAGGATCCGCTCTTCCAACTTCTTGTCATCGGGCATCTCCATTGCATTACCCTTGTTTCGGTTAACTAGATCTTTCTTGAATATAACCACAAGTTTTGAATAGTCGCCATTGCAGTCAGCCAATGTTTCTTTCAGCAACGTCGGGAAATAGTTGGAAATGGAACTTGTATCCAAGTCACACAACGCACGACGCATCAAGTAGGAGTTGAGTACAGTTATCACATCAGCCAACTGCTGGGTAATGATGAAAGGATTCCCTTTAGTATCTGTCCGTCTGTTGAGTGACATATACTCCATGAGCAATGGAGCTGGCATATCAGATAAAATATGACGGAACTCTTCGATAGGCTTACGCAGTGTGGCTTCAAGTTCGGAAATAGGTTGCGCATATACGGCATAGTGGCAGCGGGCATAGTGAACTACTTCCTTGAAAATACCCTCAACGCCTATTTCTTTTTCGGTTGCTGCAAACCATTCTGTAAAGACGCGATAGACATCACTCTTTTTCACCGTACTCTGACGTTTGGCTATCAAAAAGAAGCGAAAGTATGACTCCAACTTCTTCGAATCAGTGGAAATCAGTCTCTCCAGTTCCTTCCAGTACTTATTATAATACTCATCCTGCTTGGCGCTCTCGATGGGCATCAGCATGAAGTTACGTATCAAGTCGGAAGCTGTGAGTTTTGCACCAGTAGCATTGATACTCTCAAATATTTTCTGAGGATAGTCGTCATTGCTGATAGGAACACAGACAAGATACAAGCGGTTCATCGCAAGCAGTACATCATTGAGAGAGAATCGTTCTGTCAAAGTCTTGATCTCACTTTTTATGTACTCGAAGTTCAGCCACACATTCGATTTCTTGTTCTCTATGTTCGAGAAGTCCCGATTGACTATTTGCTGATAAACCATATCATCGCTGACGAGTGGCTTCAGTTTGTATTTAGAGGTCTCATCAAAAGGATTGATAAGATACTGCATCTCCAGTCGCTTTGCTTCTTCCACCATGCCACGTTCCTGCATCAACTCTTTCACAGCATATAGAGACAAAAAAAGTGTAGTTAGTCGTTGCTGTCCATCAATGACAGAACGTTCCCTTCTTGAAAAGTCAAGAGATCGTTCAAGGTATATGATGATTCCAATAAAGTGTTTGTTACGCTCACCCCTCAGTACAGCCTTGATGTCGTCAAGCAGCTGCTTTACCTCCCTGCTCGCCGTCCAAGTATAGTTCCGCTGATAGGCTGGAATAACAAACTGCACTCCCGATGAAGCGAGCAGCAGCTCCAACAAGCCAACCTTTGCAGGTGTATTTTCTTGTATCATAGAATCCCGTGTAGTTATTCTTGTAAATTACTTACGTTCATTTTTATGTTAAAAATTAACTTGTCCTTGTTCTCATGTTAAAGAAATCGTTTTTTTTTAACTTGATATTTTTGATGCGTTAAGAATGTAGGATTTACTTAACATGAACAGATTCAATACTAACAAGGAACTCTCCCTGTTCATATTTGCCAAACTCAATGAATAGATTCATAAGGCGGGTGTTGATATAATAGTTTTCTTTTCCCATTTTTTCCTTTTGGAGTAATCCCAACGCAACAATTCTTTCCAAATACTTTGAAGCAGTTTGTCTAGATATCTGCATATTGGCAACAACATGATCTATCTTTGTATAGGGATGATAGAATAGCCCATTAAGTAGTTCGTGATTGTACTTACTCCCGAAATCTGGACGAATGATGTTTTTGTATTCTGCCATCAACTGACCGATGTTCTTTACAAGTGAAATGGTGTCCTCTGCCGTTATTTCAACTCCTTTCAGCATAAAAAGGATCCACGCCTCCCATTCTGCAGCATTGTCCGTATTCTTATCCCTAATTGCCTGTATTAATCGATAGTATTCACCTTTATTGTGTGTGATATAACGGCTGAGATAGAGAATGGGCAAATCTAACAAGCCTGTAATTACAAGATAGAGAATATTTATAATTCGACCAGTACGACCATTGCCATCGTAAAACGGATGGATACTCTCAAACTGGTGATGAATAATCGCCATTTTAATGAGAGGATCCAATTGACTCATTTGCTCATCGTTTATAAATTGCTCTAAGTTTGACATATATCTCACTATAGCCTGACCATCCTGGGGGGGCGTGTAAATGATAGCACCGTCATTTTCGCGCTTTAGTTGTGTCCCTGGCGTAGTACGAAAACCTGCAGAGTTTTGTTCTAATATCTCTTGAACATGCTTGATATCATTTAAAGTAAGGATATCCTTGTTTCGAACCATACGGAATCCCTCGTTGATGGCTTCACGATAAAAAAGCACTTCTTTAGTTGCTGCATTAATGAATTGATGACTAAAGTCAAGTCCCGCACGATACAAATCATCTTGTGTGGTCACGATATTCTCAACAGCTGAACTATCCTTTGCTTCTTGGAGTGTGAGACTGCTAATAAGTATACGCTCATTGGGTATGGTTTGTGCCACGCCTTTCAGTTCTGCCAACTTTTTGTTTGCCTGATTTACCTGTTTTAGAATATCTTTTGTTTCTAAATCAAACGGCAAAGGTAATTCAGGGATTATATATTTCTCCTGTGTATCCATCTTTATTCCCAACTTATTCTGTCCACAATAAATCGTCCACACTCACCTCCAATAGTTTCGAGATGAGAATGAGCATTTCTACATTTGGCTGGGCTACATTGGTAACCCATTTTGACACCATTGCTGGGTCTTTACCCACCAACTCTGCCAGACGTTTGTTCGTCATGTTTTTTTCTGCCAATACCACCTTTAAGCGGTTTAAACGTTTTCGTTCCATTGATTTATGGTTTTGTTTGTGTTTCTGACTCCAAAGGTACTCATTTTTTTACAAACTTAATGGTTTTTCAGTTGAAAACTATCTTCTTTAAGTGTAAAAATGTCAAATACCACATTTTTTCAACTCTTACGACTAAATTGTGTGACGTTTAATATTCTTTCTGTAACTAAAACGTGGCTTTCCCTAAAATGTGTTGACAGCTTTAAGTGCGGTTAACTAATATGTTTTACAATCTCTCCAACGTATCTCTTATTTGCTTTACATGTTTCAGTCCCCTATGAATTTCAAATATTTGGTTCTAACACCCCTTTGAATTAGAACCAAAAATGAAAAATGATGGCAAAAAAGGGCGCACCTGCATAACCCTGTGTCTGTTTTAACTTAAGATTAACACAATTTCCATTATCATTCCTTACCTTTGCACCTCAAAGCATAAGGAATGATGAAAGAGAATCCCTACTTGAAGTTGCTTCAT
>Ga0247611_10001816_pt1 | contig 36963 bp, 38 predicted proteins | sample 177DNAGHGhighgp2_FD_192422 | JGI IMG/M metagenome (GOLD analysis project Ga0247611, IMG submission 192422) | Sheep rumen microbial communities from Palmerston North, Manawatu-Wanganui, New Zealand - 1770 DNA GHGhigh gp2 | ecosystem: Host-associated > Mammals > Digestive system > Stomach > Rumen... | reverse complement strand
TTAGGAGCCATCCCCGTGGTCCATTGGAGGGGCTATGGCGAAAACTCACATGGATCAACATCGGCTCAAAATCATCTATTATAAGATGAAGGCTACAAAACTAAATATTGGCTCTACATCAGCCCTTCTTGTTGGAGAGAAGAGCGACAAAGTGTTCTTGTTTGTGCACGGGATGCACGGACAGAAGGAAGAAGCATTGGCCTTTGCGGAGGTGGCGGTGCAGAAGGGCTATCAGGTGCTGGGCATCGACTTGCCAGTGGAGCGCAAGCCTTGGGAGGTGCTGCCCCTACTGAATGAGGTTCGTGACTATCTCTACCTGAACTGGAAGTCCGTATCCATTCGGGCCAACAGCATCGGCTCGTGGTTCTCGCTTCTCGCATTCCAAGGGAAGGAAGTCAATCAAACTCTGTTCTTTTCCCCTCTCCTTGATATGAAGAAGTTCATTGAAGAACAGCCATCACGAGAGGAAGACTATTACGAATGGGTTGTCAATCATCCGATTACTTGTTGGGATGCACCCACCTATATACTACGTCCAAAGGTTGACTTGGTTGTCAGCGAGACTGTCGGTTGTGATTTCATCCGTCTGCACAGGTGCCAAGTCACCATCATGCCTGATGGAGAACATTGGTTTCATACGCCAGAGCAGCTTGCATTCCTGAAAGCATGGGAAGAGCGTGTGCTCAATGGGTATCAATATGTGACCCTACGTGAAAGACCGGACTTAAAAGAAGCGGCGGCAACATGGTTTCATGGCAAATGGAACGTGCCCAAAGAGGCGTACCTGGAATGTATGGAAGCCTACCTGAACAGTGAGACGGAATATGGCTGGTATCTTTGTCTTGATGGCTCTCGAATTATCGGCGGCTTGGGCGTCATCGAGAATGACTTCCACGACAGGAAGGACTTGTCGCCTAACGTGTGTGCGGTCTATACCGAAGAAGAATATCGCTGTCAAGGTATTGCCGGAAAGCTGTTGAACATGGTCGTTGAGGATATGAGGTCAAAGGGTATCTGTCCGCTGTATCTTGTGACGAACCACACAGGTTTCTACGAGCGATATGGATGGGAATTCCTGTGTATGGTGCAAGGTGACGGTGAGTCAGAAATGTCAAGGATGTATATTCATCAATAGGGAAAGGAACCATATTCTATGATAACGGCAACCGTTCTTTACATCCTTTTCATCCTTGCCTTCATCGTTCACGATGGAGAGGAGATTGCAGTGCAGCACAAATGGGTAGTAGCACATGGTGATGTCCTATCCGCAAGGTTTCCCATGTTGCGGCACTTGTTCAGCTATTTGCGGCAACTGAACACCAAAGCCTTTGCGATTGCTGCCTTAGAGGAACTGGTACTTTTGATTGTGGTTACAGTTTATGCACTTATCGGTGGGCCGTATGTCATAGATCTTTGGTCTGCCATTTTCATAGCTTTCGCTATCCATCTCATCGTACATATCTTACAGGCAATTGTCATAAGAGGGTATGTGCCAGGGCTTATTTCATCCATCCTGTTATCACCCCTTTCTTATCTTGGTATGCAGAACATTTGCAATACATTCAATGTATCGCAACTGCTGTTGTACGGTGTGATTGGTGTGGTGATGATGATGGCAAACTTAGCCTTTGCACATTGGTTAGGGATGAAGACGGCGAAAAATAAAAGACAATAGGGTTCTACTATGCCCTATTGGTTATCTGCCCTTGAAAAAGAGATGGGTTTACCGCAATAGGGACATAGGAACTCATTTCCTTTCTTGCTCGGTTCATCAACATTGAAGAACTCATTGACCTCGCAGCCAATGATACAGGCAATCTTTTCCATATCCTCAAAGGTAATACGCGAGCTGTTGATGGTTCGCGATAAATTGCTTTTATGCACACCTAACTGAAAAGAAATTTCTTTCATGGAAACGCCGTGCATCTTCGCTACTTTTTTGATGTTGTCACCGAGTTTCATAAAATGTTACGAAAGGTTTTGTTTGCAAAGTTATATTGATTTATTGGAAAAACAAAGTCAATAAAACCATTTTGTAACGCCCTCAACAAGGCAGAAAAATGTAAAGCAAATTCAGAAGTTATCCTGTATTGATAACTTTTAATATCTATTTAAGAAAGAGTTATCTTTATATGATAACTTTTCAATTGAAAAATTTTGTGGTTTAAATTATAAGAATTACCTTTGCAACTGTTCCAGAGTTATGAAATGCTGTGTTTTCCCCGTTATTACGAAAGGTTGGGGGAAGAGGGAGCACCTTCAAGCGAGTTGGTATGACATCAACGCAGCAGAAAGTTCCTTTGGAGAGAGTCATACCGGTGGGGCGTGGTTCCAGACACGCTCCTCCATTTTCGTATTCCCCACTGATTTAAATTTTCCCTTATGACAGACAAGTCATGATTATCTTGTCCCTTTTTTTATTGTAGTATATGCATAGTTGGAAAACTTGGTTTTTGCCAGCATGCTTGTAACATTCATCACATTTCACTACTGTTTATCACAATTGTTTGCATGAGCCTGAAAGTATTCGTACTTTTGCAGCGAAAAGAAGAAAGAAAGCAAAAGCATCTATCCTTAAAAAAACAATAGGATGAAAAGATTGACTTATCTATGCCTGGCAGTGTGCGTAGCCGCCATCATCAACGCTTCTGTTGCCCACGTGCAGGAACAGCAAACTGACGAAACCAGGATATTGGTGGAGATTCGTCCGGAGGTGAACTACGTGATCCATCTCTATACACTTGCCGGGTTGGGGTTCTCCGATGAGGACTATGCAGCCAGGTATGGCTCCACCCTGCCCCAAGCCGCCATCGATACCTTGCAGAAGTACAAGAACTACTTGGTTTTCGGACAAGGCGAGGGAGGGATGCTGGCTTGGCCGTTCTTCTTCGGCGTTTCCGCGGAAAACATTCCCAATGCCGACTCTTTGCAAGTGATGATGAACGCATTGATGGATGAGGGGAAGAGGGTGAACGCCCCCGCCGACGTGATGTATGCCGCACGTGCCATTGCTAAAGTGTATGTGTCTCATTACGACGATTATCTGAAGAATGTCTATCCACAGGCGAAGGCTGACATGGAGGAGCGTCAGGCACAACTTATCCAGATGCTGCAGAAGAACTCTTTTGTCAGGGATTGGGAGCGCGTGACTGGATATACCTGGCGGCGGGGCGACTATCACTGGCTCTTGTATCGTGCTGGCAGGAAAGGTCCGTCGTACAACAACCTGAACGATAGCACCAACACCGTCTATTACAATCAGTACCTCGACTACCAACTGGCGATGTTCAGCCATGAGTTCGGCATCTTCCTGATGCAGGACAGCATCGACCCTATCGTGGAGGAAATGAAGGAATACACGCGCAAGTTGGATACAGAGAAAGACCTGATCTATGTTCCTTGGAGTGCTTTCGAGAGTCTCGCCTGTTGGTACAACTGCAAGATAGCGAGCAAGGAGACGGAGGATTACCGCAACTTCGGCGAAGCCGACGTGAAGAGCTTCTATCGGATTTACGACCGGTTGTCAGAAGAAGGAGTCACGAATCCCGCCGAACTCTACCGCAAGGGAATCATGGAATATCTGAGATGAAATCTATCGTATCGAAAGAAATGACAATAGTATTGAATACATTGGAGCCGGACATTACTTCTGACCAGGTCTGCACCTTTTTCGGGAAAAAGGACTCTCAAACAGAGGTCATCAACACGTCTGGTATGAAGATATCACACTGCATGGGATGCAACCATTGCTGGCTGAAGACCCCAGGAATCTGTGCCATCAAGGATGACTATGAAGGAATCATAAAAAAACTGGTTGGCGCAGAAAACCTATGGCTGGTATCCGACACGCGCTTCGGATTCATCGACTGGCGTGGCAAGCGGGTGATAGACCGACTGATGCCGATATTGAACATGTATGTGGAGTTCCGTGATGGTTTGGAGCGTCACCAAGTGCGCTACCATGCGCTGAACGTAGGGCTGCTCTATAAAGGTCAGGGCGACCAGCAGCTGCTTGAAGAGTGGTGTGAGCGCACGGCGGCAAACCTCGCCGGTCACTCGTTGGGAGTCATTAAAATGAGGGAGGACAAGCCATGCATGTAGTCATCATCAACGGCAGTCCACGTGTGCAGAAGTTCAGCAACACGGACAAAATTATCCAAAAGTTCGGCGAAGGATTGAAGAATGAGGGTGCCACATACGAACTATACTCTCTGTCCAACCGTAAGGAGTGGGATTCAGCGCGTGAGGCATTCATCAGCCACGAACAGATTATCTTTGCTCTGCCGCTCTATGTGGAATGTGTGCCGAGTATTATGCTCGAGTTCTTGGAGTCGCTGCCTACAGAGCGTAAGAGTCCTTCGAGGATGTCATTCATCTTACACGGTGGCTTCGACGAGGGCCATCAGCTGCGCCTTGGCGAGCGATTTCTGAGGTCACTGCCGGAACAACTAGGCTGCACATACGGTGGTTGCCTGGTTCAAGGCGGCAGTTTTCTGATTCGTATACGTGATGACGAGAGGATGAAGAAGGCCATGGACAAGAAACTGGGGGCCTACACCAAGATGGGACAGTCGTTCGTACACAATGCCAACTTCATGACCTCAGAGGCAAAGAAGTTTATCGGTCCTGAAAAGAATCCATGGATAGTCCGTCTGCTGTTCCCGCTTTTCTTCCAGCGTATTGTCCGAAAGAATTTCGAGCGCATCGCCCGTCAATGGGGCTGCACCCGTCCATTAGACGATAAGGTATATTTATCCTCTCAACAATAATAAAGCAAAAGACCATGAACATATTGATTCTCTCGGGAAGTCCCCGGAAGGGCGGAAATACAGACATGCTGGTGGAAGCTTTTGTCAAGGGAGTTTTCTGAAGCACCATGTAGAAGTTGTTTCCGTGCATGATTACAAGGTCTCTCCCTGTATGGGATGCAACGCCTGTTTCAGGCACGAAGATTATGTTTGCTGTCAGGAAGATGATATGACGGTCATCTATCGCAAGATGGCGGTAGCGGACATGCTGGTGATTGCCTCGCCGGTTTACTTCTACGGGCTGAGCGCACAGTTGAAGGCCGTCATCGACCGCTGTCACAACCCGGTTCGTGATACCTTTTACATCAGGAAGATGGCACTGCTCCTTGTCGGTGCCGCCTCTCTTCCTGAGTTGTTCGACAGCATCCTCACGCAGTATCGGCTTTGTCTCGGCTTCTTCAAACTGGAAGATGCAGGCCATGTGCTTGTGAGGGGAGTCAAGGACAAGGGTGACATTAAGAATTCCGATGCCTTGCAAGAGGCATATCAATTAGGCCTGAACATTGGGAAATAAAAAAGATGAACTGGACAATCATTATCATAGAGGCTATCGTGATGACCATTGCCTTCACGGCGATGATTCTGATTCCATTGGTCAAGAATCCCGTGTGGTGGATCCACGACTACCCGGAGGACATTCAGGAAGAGTATTTCAAGACCCACGAGAGGGTGCCATCTCAGTTCTTCTCGAAAACCGTGCTGATAAAGAAAGGGTGTGCATTGCTCGTAGCCCTTGGCGTGATGCTCGTCTTGATGAAGTTAGCGGGAGCATACAACTTCTGGTCGGCCCTGGCGTTGAGCTATGGCATCTGGCTCTTCATCGACTGGTACGACTGCTTCTTCCTCGACTGGGTGCTATTTGCCAATATGAAGTCTGTCAGACTGCCAGGCACAGAGCATATGGACACTGCCTACCACCAGAAGCGTTATCACTTTGTCCAGTCACTTTGGGGTATGCTCATCGGTCTTATTCCCTGTCTCATCAGAGCGGGAATCTATGAATGTATCGTATAAAAGGACGGTTGATTTCTATTCTTCTAACATTTCTGTCCGGTCATTGTCCAATCTTCCTGCAAACGTCGGGAATTGCACCTCCATCACCTTCTTGGTGTTAGGACTGACATAACCGACAACCTGTTCCAACGAGGGCAAATCAACAAGATATTGATTCAGTAACCCCTTGTCGTTGATGATGATTCTGTCTTCCGGGAGCCGCACTCGACGGACCTGGAGTTTCTTCTTCTTTGGACCAATATACAGCGCGACGGTATCCAGATTGCTCCAATAGGCAGTATTGAAATCCAAGGAATTGCCTTTTTCAATAGCCAGTTTGGCATGAGTCCTGCTCACCGTGAGTTGATGTGTTTTCGTGGACATCGTATTCATCCAAACGTCACCACCTGATCGGAACATCTCGTCATACACCTTCTTGATGGCCAGTTTCGATGAGTCAAAAGAAAAGAACTTGGTGGGAAGTCCCCCTACCCTCTTTTGGCAGAGCAGCGTCAGCAAGTAGAACATCTTGTCGCCTCTTCCCCCAAACCTCAAGGATATTATCTCTCCACTGTCTTTGACAATCTGTATGTCATAATCACCCTTTGCGTCCACTATTCTTTTCCTTTCAAAAGGTGTGACTACGATTTTAAAGTCAGGTGATTTTATATTTTTCTCCCTCTGAGGAGCCTGGGCATTATCATCCTTTAGATCTACACCAGCACTGATGAAATCAATGAATACTGCTTTGGACTCTTCCGGGCTATTGTAGTCGAGGGCATCTTTCACGATTGCATCCAGCTGCTCACGCTGGGCATCATCCAGTTTGTTGATAAAATCCCTTGTGAATTTCTGTGCATTCACATAGTCGTTTGTACAAACCATGTGGCTGTAATGGTCTGACATATCCAACAGCTCTTTGAGATTTCCATCGAATACGTTCATAACAAAGTCGCTGAACTCCTGATTGCCGTACTGGAAGAAGCGCCTGATGCTATGGACATGATTTTGACTCACCTTGGTCCTGAGTTTTTTCATGAACTCTTCCCACTTGTATTTCATATAGTCAAAATCAGGGGTTTTGCGTTTCAAGAACGTCTCGGTCATATAACGGTAATCACCGAATTTCTCCGGCATCACCCTGGCCACAACATCGGAATGTGTTATGACGTTATAGAGTTGGGGATCGATGGAATCATCTTCAACCGGCTGAGCTTCTGAAGAGTCAAAAGGAAGCAGGACAATCTCATAGGACTTGCTTCTTGCCTGCAACTCCTTGAACATTTCCAGATATGGTTTTGTCTTCTCGTTGATAAAAACAAAAATCTGATATGGATTCAGATTCAACGCATATTTCTCTTCCGTACACTCGAATATTGCTGCCATAACCCAAAGTTTGATTTATTTATGCAAAAGTACGAAAAAAAACTTGTCTTTCCAAATCCATTTTCACTCATGATTGAATCAACTCATTCAATCTATCCATTTTGTCCATTCCATCCATTTTGTCCAATCTGTTACTATCAACTGCGGCAACCACCATTTTTATGCAGTTACCGCAGCTGTGTCCTCATTTCCCTTTTTGTCTTCTCCCTTTCCTTTTCCTTCCTTCAGTCATCATGGATTTGTTCCCACATCAGCATAGCGTTTTCCCTGTTTGTCAGTATAGGCAGTATGGAGCATTGGGATGAAAGCCATCTTGGTGCATTTGTCTCAGTATATTCAAAAATGCCATCATCTATTCCTCTTGCTATGACTTCAAGTATTCTTCCATCATCTAAGGAGCAGCGGATATCCCATCCGTCGCATTTCACATGAAAATGAGGAGGGTTGTGGTCATTGCTCCATATCTGCAACACCCAATTGTCAAAAGGAAAGATTTCACTTTCCGATTCTTTCATATTGATTCTTGCCTTCTCAATGAGCGGCTCATTTTGTGGGATATCCATATACCTGGGACTTGTTTAATTGGGTTTCTTCTTTCTGATTCAGTCGTCATAAAACCCTTTTATCACTGCCTGTCTCCACAGATATGGTGACATCCCAGCACCGTTTATGGCGTGGCTCAAGATGCTGTCTTCGTTTTCTTTTCCATTCCATTTCCTTTTTGCCACTTCTATCATGTGTTTGATATTGTCAGAAAACAGACTGTCGGCTCTCTCTATTTCGCCAAATGGGATTCTGTATTGGAAATGTTTCCCTGTTACAACCAGGTTGTCGGAAGCATCATTTATCATTGGCATTTCCTCTCCATTCCCTTTCTCTTTCATTACATATCCATTACTCCTTTTATGATATGGGATTCCGATATTTTCTTTCTCCCAGAATTCACTAAGAATGGAACCGTCATCCATCAACTTTGAAAAGACAAATGCTGTTCGCTGATAATGCCAACATAACGTCTTTGCCGTATCAATAGACATGTTCAACACCGCATATTGTTTTTCCTGTCTGTCAAGCATACCTATGGCAGGAACACAGGCATACCTCCAACTTTTTATATCGCCCAATAGTGAATGGCTCCTTGTTTTGCCATATTCTTTGCGCCGTATCGTATCTATTGGCCCAGCTGTCAGTACGGCTATCGTCTTGATGCAATGAATGCCTTGCATCCTGTCTTGTAAAGAGTTGCAGCTGTTCATATTGTTTCAGTTTCATTGTTCAGAATCGTATCGTAGATTCTGTTGATGCATCCGAACCAGCGCATCCACTGGCGACTTTTGGGGTTGAGTTTCCCGTTTCGGGTCATGTAGATTCGCTTGTTCACCTCTATCATCAGAGACTTGTAGGTGAAACCCGTCTCAGGGGAGAGCGAGTTGGAATACGGTTCATTGACGGTCACCTTGTAGTTGCTTTTAATAATTGATATTTACTGGAATAATCTTTATTGATGGATACTGGACATAGGAACATCCGGCTGTCCGTTAGGATACGTTACTTGTTTGCGAGAAAATAGAAAGCGTTTTTCAGGAACAGATTGACCTCCTTTTCTCTATCCTCATCTGACACATTATCGTTTCTTTCCTCGTTTTCTTTTATTGCTCGAGGATAGCACTCTATCATCCTTCCATCCAAGAGTACAATTTGCCCGTAGGGGAATGGCTCCTTTAGGGTATTTACAACATTCATATAATTCCATTTGAGGAAGTTCTCTCCATTGAAATAAAGGACATCATTATTGTCCATCACATTTTGGTGGTCTTGGTTTGATATAATCATATCTATCTGCTATTGATTTCTTCTCTCATCCATTTAAGAAACATTTCATCATATGAATCTGCCATCCCAAGAAGCAAGGCTTGTTCCTGTTCTAATATTGGCGTGGTAAAGGCATAGTCTGGAATGAAGACTTGATTGTGTTCCTCATCTATACCAATCTCGTATTGTTCCGTGTTGTTCAGGTTCCAGAGGCATACTGCATACTCGTAGTTGCTATCGAATTTCGGATTTCTGAATGGTCTATCCATGAATTCCGAAAGACATTGCAGTTCTTCATCTGTCATCCGTCCGAAGTAGTTTTCATGCGGATAATAGTGATTGCCATGCAAGGTGATGGCGATGTCCACACTCACGTCGAAGAGATTGCGTACATGGAAGTGTGGCACCTGGCAGCTGTCATCCGTCCTGATATACACCTCCCATCGGGAAGTATCGTTGACGGTAAAGAACCCCACGCGAGCCACGTCTGTCCCCTCACGGACATACTCTTTTGGTGCCACCTCGAATGTCGTTTCATTGTCGTACCCTGTACTCGATATTCCTTTCAGCAGTTCAACCATAGAGGCGAAATCTGTCGCCTCGTATGTCGCCAATCCATATTTGATGTCAGGCAGGTGTTGAAGCCGTATCCTATTGCTGTTGAAGATATGCCACACCTCACTTTGAAATATGGAGAAGATACCCTTGTCTTTCAGGATGTCATTCTCGCAGCTGCTGACAATAAAGGAGAGTGTCATTGAGCATACCTCTCTGTCTTTCTCTTTATAGGCAAAGCGAGGGAACACGATAGCATTCTCATCATTGGTCTCCTTTCTGAATAGCCGAGACAACCTGAACGCCACCTCCTCTTTGAGGTAAGCGTCGATGGGGTTGGCATATTTCCCTTGTCCCGAACTGTCGTAGTAGGGATTCGGCTTACTGATGATCTTTTTGGCCAGTTTTATCATTTCTCTTTCTAATTTTATTCACTTCACTCTCTATCTGACAGAACAAGAGGTTTTCATTGGGGAACACCCTGTTGATTTCCTCGGATTTGAACTTCTCCAGTTCCTCTTCTGCCTCATTTATGCGCTTAGTAATGTCATTGACCTGTCGCTCGTAGACTTGGTTAGTGTAGTCACCCCTTCGCAGCGCCATTTTGAGGTCACGTTTCTGTTGAAGGAGTTGTTCCACTTTTGAGAAGATATGCATCTCCAAGTCCTTGTATCTGTCGTAGAAGTGAAGGAGTTTCTCCTCCCTCAGTTCTTGTCTAGCATTTGAAAGGGAATGTTCCAACATCTCGATTCGGGTATTCAGGTGATGCACACGTTCGTTAAGCATATTGATTTCTTGCGACTGAAACTGCTCGTTGATGGCATGTGCATAGTCATGGTCACCCTCCTCCTCGTGGTCGAGGATGTCGAGCACCTGTTGGAGCGAATATGCCTGGTATTTCTGCTTGGCGGACTTATAGATATTGTTGATGTGTATGAAAGAATTCCTGTAGTCTTTGAAGGGATGTAGTTCCACGTTCTTGGTTGTTCCATCCTCATGCACCACGTCGCAGATATTGTGGCCGCTCAAGCTGCTTCCCGACAACTTGTATAACAATCCGCGCCTTCCTTTCTTGTCCGTGAACATCGCCCCAGCGCATGTCTCCCACCACTGTAGATAGATGCCTAGCGTAGGGTTTTCAAACCCTGATGTCCCGGAAATGGACATTCCGCTTGTGATGGGCACTGGGCAAAGGAACATTCTGCTGTCCGTCAGTATACGTTCCTTGTGGGCCAGAAAAAAGAAGGCGTTTTTGAAGAATCTCTCCTTGTCCTCCTCTTTCCTTTCCTTATCGGTGTATGGTGGTTGTTCATTTCCTGTCCGTGGGTAACAGTCCACCACCCTGCCGTCGAGCAGGATGATTTTCCCGTCTGGGAACCTCTCTTCCGTTATCCATGTTGTATCAGCTTTATTTTCCATTTCCTTCCTTTTTTTTATTTTCATCCATTTTGTCCATATACTGTTGATACACCTTCTGTAGACGGTTTCGCATTCTTGTAGATACCGGCATTGAGGGGCGTAATGTCGCTATGGTCGGTGAATGGTCTATTTGCTCGCATGCCAATGACAGCACCTCATATTCATCCTCTCTAGAACCAAATTCAATACTGAGCGCATGGTCGCATAAGTCAAATCCGCTATGAGTTGCACGATACTGTTGTAGTTTCTCGGACATTTCACTGACCGTTGGAGGGCATTTCACAACAATGGCAAGGTCCACTCTGTTACTACTCCAATAGAAATTTCCCGGGTATCCCAAGACCTCCACGATGTCACCAGGTTTGAACTTGATTTCCTCGGGTTTCCTGCCTTCAAACATGCACAAGCGTCCCCAATAGTTGTATTCCTCAGGCGAAAAACAATTGTCTGGGATGATGTTACAGTAATCCCTTTCTCCCCACAACGTGCCATCTGGGCTATAGACCCGTTCTGACAGACTTATTCCGTAATAATCGAGGTTGGTATCTATTCTTAGGGGTATCTCCGTGATGACATAAGCATAAGTTCCATAATAAGATGAAGGTTTATTGTCTATATTGATGCGTCGGTAAAAACTGCCCTTGTGAGCCACCCATTCCTCTGCCTCCTTCAATGTGGGAAGAAAGGCAGTATTCGCTGTCCTCAGTCGGAAACTGGGGTAATGAATCTTTTTAGGTATATAGTATTGATATTCATAGGTGGTCACCCTGAATATCGAAGCCGGTTTGGTGGTACCGTTTTCCTCAAAAGGTACTCCATTCATTGTTATATCCATTGTCATTTAGGGTTTTAGATTCCTTTTCTTTCTTCCTCTTTTTCTAACATTCTCAGACAGTGTTCATATCTTTCATTACTGGTGTCCATCAGCTGTCATGTCTCGGTAGGATAACGGTCTATCCATCTGAGAATCTGACAGACGTAATATGGACTTATATCAAGATAGAAACCTACAATTCCTTTATGAAAAGAATTATGCAATATATAATACACACAAAATAAATTAAACCTAATAACATATTTTCCCCTCCATCTATTTAATCTTTTTCACTTTTAACCTCAAGGTAAATTTAATTATCCAATTAAGGTATTGATTCTACCTCTTCTTTACCTAACAATCTCAGACAGTGTTCGTCTCTCTCATTACTAGTGTCTATCAGCTGTCTTACCTCGGCAGGATAACGGTCTATCCATCTGAGAATCTGACAGACGTAATATGGGCTTATATGCGGAAGGTTTTTATACTGATAGTATATCACCTTTTCAAACTCATATAGTTTTACATTCGTGAACTGTAATGAATGCTCAATCAGTTTTTTCTGAAATCTGTATTCCTTTCTATCAATTGTATGGTCTGCATATTGGGTTTCGAGTTCTGCCAGTGTCTTCTTCAGTTCAGCATTACGGCGTGTAACCTTATGTTTGTATGCTTGGTATGCCTTGCCTATCTTTCGATATGCCTCCATATTCCTATCGATAACAAACAGATCCAAAAGGATACGCTGCAGTTCCTCTATCGCTTCATCCTCGATGGTGTTCTCAATCATACGAGGTCGGAAAGGCAATCTGCAGACAAATGATATAATCCAATTCATTGGAGCTGTCATCTCCACTTGCATTTGTTCACCCACCCATCGGCATATACCAGACAATAGTACGCCGTTGTAGTCAAAATCTACCTTGAATGTTTTAATTGACCTATCCATTGCCGTGGTTGTTATGCCTTAATGGTTGTTCAGAAAGTGCTCTGCCAAGGAGTCGGCGATGTCCGTTTCTTCCCATGGGAAATAACTATTCTCTTCTCCTGACCATACCAAATGGCTGTCTCTGACACCAAAGTGCCCATAGCTGGCCACCAGACCATATCGAGGCTTTAAGCCGTCGAAACGCTCAATGATACCTTTTGGAGAGAGGTCTATGTTCGCCATTATCCATTGAGCGAGGTCTTCTTCGAGGTTGGGGTTACTGTTGGATAACTTGTCAGATTTCTTGTCGAAGTTGTTGAGTTCTATGTTGATGGCACAAGGCTGTGGTTGACCAATGATGTACGCCAGTTCCACCTTTGCTGTGTCTGCCAGTTCAGCAGCCACAATGTTCTTCGCAAGGTATCGGCACATATATGCTCCACTACGATCCACCTTGCTCATGTCCTTTCCCGAGAGGCCACCCCCACCGACAGGAGCATAGCCACCGTATTGGTCCACCACGATTTTGCGGTTGGTCATGCCACAGTCAGAGATGCTGCCGCCGATGTGCCATTCACCAGCAGGGTTGATGGTGATTTCTGGTCGATCCTCGATGATATGCTTTTGGAAGATATCGTCACTGATATGTGTCTTGTTAGTCATGATATAATCATATATAGCGGATCTGCACTCCTCAAGGGAGCATTGGTGCATGGTGCTCACAAGTATGGAGTCCACGTGTGCCTTCCCTTGTTCATCATACGTTACGACAACTTGTGACTTGATATCTGGTCCTAAATCAAGCATACAGTTGTCAATACATTTACACAGATTCTTTGCAAGATACATTCCCAAAGGCATCAAGTTTATCGTCTCGTTGGAAGCGAAACCCACGCAAAAGCCTTGGTCACCTGCTCCGATAATGCCGCTCTCTTGATCCACACTACGACTGATTTCTGGTGACTGTTTTCCAATGAGGTTGATGACTTTGATGTCATCTCCTGAAAGGTGATGATTGGCTGGATATACGATATCATCTATTGTCTTTCTCACAATCTGTTCATAATCGATTTGAGCTGTACTCTTCACCTCACCGCCCAATACGACGACGTTGTCCTTGATCATCACCTCGATGCCAGCTCGTGTGTTGGGGTCTTTCTCCAAGAAAGCGTCGAGAAGGGCGTCACTGATTTGGTCAGCCACCTTGTCGGGATGGCCGATGCCTACGTATTCACTGATTACCGTTCGTTTCATTGTTATCTATTTATAGTGGTATATATTATTTTTGTTTTCTCGTCAGAAAATCCAAGAAAGGTAGTAGCCCAACTTGGGTGCAGAGGGAGTCCGCTTGAAGTTTGTTGTGTCAACCTTCACGGTCACGTTCAACCCATATTTGTCGTTCATCTCCTGAGCCATTTTTTGGAACTCCTCACCATGTGAGATATTGTTGTCGATATGCTTGTAAGCGAGATAATAGTGTATCATCTCATGGACGATGACATCACGCAGCGCGTCTTCTTGCCAGTCGTAGTAGCATGAAACCTCCAAACACTGTCCTTTCAGCCTCCTTCTGCCAATAATCTTATTGCATGAGAAGTAGCCTAATGTGCGGAACGACTTCAGCAACTGTATTCTCGGCATAGGCAGTTCTCTGTTGAAATACAGACGGTCATATTCCTTGAACTTTTGGGTGATTATCTCAGTTGTTATCTCCATTACTGAAAGAGTTGATGATATGGTTAGAATGAGAGTCTTTGTCCAAGGATATGGATGTTAGCGTTGCGCAGCAGTTCATAGTCAATCTTCGGTTCCGTACCGTCGGCGATGCAGTCACGGCATATCATGAGGATTTTGCCGATGTTGTTCTGCCCTCGCCACTCACCGACGTTGTTGATTTTGTTGGTCTCGAGGTTGATGAGCGTGTCCATTTCACTTTGGCTCAGACCTTGGTGACGATTGATGAGTTTCTTTTCGAGATTCACTCGCTTGTTGTGCAACTCTTGGTTCTTGCACCCCCATATTGTTGCGCTTTCCCACCTGTCCGTAGTGGTGTTTTCCACCAATGTCACGTCCTTTGGAATGCTCAGCAGCAGTTCTCGGAAGTCTTGGTTTCCCTTGCATTTCAGCCATACGCAAAAGAGCATCCACTGAAGGCGGAATGACGGGAAGTCCTCCCTCACCTCATTGCGGAAGCGAGACTTTACAAACCTCTTGGCCGCATATCCGCTTTTGGAGTCGAGCAGTTCTTGTTGGATGACACGGTGCTTGATGGTGTAATCGGAGAACTCACCGCAGAGGTATAACCGTTCGCTGTCAGCCCATGTCGTGCCGTTGAACTCGAAGGGGAAACCACCAGCCATATTGCTCAACCGAAGGTTGAAGCCGTTGACGATGTCCTTCACTCTCTTGAAAGACCAAACGTTGGAATTAGCGGTATAGACCTCTTCTTGACCTAAGATGATGTTACGCATGTGTGATTAGGAGTTGTAATGGTTAGAACTGGTTTGCTTTTCATCTGCGAAATTACTGTAAAAGAAAGGATTGGAGCTTGTTTTTATAGGTATAAGAGAAGGAGGGAAGGGGGGAAGAACCCTCCCCTACCCTTTGTTGTGGTTCAGCTATGGGAGAAGTTATTTGCCGCCTTCTGTGAGCGTAGTTGCTTGATGCGCTCCGCGGTCTTGTTTCTGTAAACGAACAATTCCTCAAATGGCGGCAACTGTTCCATAATTTCCTCGAAGGAGACACGGCTATTGGCTGCGTCCTCGAAGATAATGCGGTCGTTGGGGATGCGTATCCTTTTGAGGTTCAGCTTGTTATTGCCAACGGTTCGCTTCTCGTCCTCGAAGGCACACCAATAGCGTAACACATTGTCTAAGGCCTTGTTATCCTCCACCGCATCCTTCGCATGTGTGCGGAAAGTGGAGAGGTTGTGGTTCTTGGATGCGCACTTCTCTACCCATTGACTACCACCAGAGCGGTAGAGCTTGTCGTAGAGTTCTATGATGGCTGTGGCAGCCCTACTGTTAGTGAAGTATTTGTTGGGCAGTCCACCCACCACCTTCTGACACATGAGTGTGAGCACATAGAGCATTTTTGCCCCACGGTGCGGCATGTCGAGTTCAATCTCCTCACCGTCGTCCTTGCGGATGACGATGGTGTAGTCACCCTCCTTCGTCGTGAATTTGGGGTTCTCCGATGGTCTCACCACTATGGAGAAGTTCGCTGTTACGATGTCGTTGACGATTTTCTTGTCCACCTTGTCGCCGAGTAAGATTAGAATGCATAATGGGTCAATGTTGTTGAGGGTAATTCGATGTCCGTTAATCTCGATTGTCATCATGGAGTTATTAATTAAAATTGAAGATTTGTAAGATAGTAAGTTGAATACTCCGGAATGGAGTGCGAGAGAAACCGTCATGAAGACCGAAGGCCTTCTTGGTTTGTCAGGTTTGGAACCTCGAAAAGGTGGATAGTTTCCCTTCAGAAAACCGAAAGGATAGAGAGCGTTGTCTTGGGACAACGAGCGAGAGAATCTCGTGCGAAGGTTTTTGAACCCCCACACAGCACATTGATCACTAAAAATAAAAGTAATGTCATAATCATTTTTAATTAATCGGTTTGTTAGACCTTTAATTCGTATCATTTTCCCACCGTTGCGATTATGCTCGCTGGTTGGAGCAGCTCTTGGCTGTCTCTTGATACATTCAAATCTTCAAAGAACTCTTTCCGATGAGCATACCCCAACTAGGTGGAGAGCTCATCCTCTTCTTTCGATTACACTGACTTTTCATGTCTGCACGAGGCTTCGTGTGCTCGAAAATTTAGAGCGTGTACCATTCCGTTTTTGGCTTGAAAAGGGTCTTTGGTGCCCCCCAGACACCCCCTTTAAATTTGGCAACGCGAAGGTAGGTAAAATATTTGAGAATAAAGAATTTTTCGTCTTAACAATTGTTAACGAAGCGAAGATTTTTCGTTGTCCCCACCATCCTCACCTATGTTGACTTTTCAGATAGGTTAAGAAAATCCGTAAACTTCAATGCGTTGTCAGGAAGAGAATAGGTCATGTGGCCATCACGCAGCTCCATCAGCAAACGACCCAAAAGGTTCGGTCCTACGTAATTGTCGTTGATCCGTTTCACGCCCCACGTGTCTGCTGTCTTCTTTGGGAAGGAAGACTGATCCTCGACGATGAACAAGCCCTTCGTCTGCGAGAGGGAAAGACGGAACTCCTCACTCTGTTCAGACTTCTTCGAGAGGCTGAACTTCATGGCATCAACGATGATGCTCCCCCAATCATTCCGCCGGTGCGTCTTCTCCCAATGCTTGGCCGTGTATTTTGGGTTAGAAGCATGATATACGGCCTTGACTGGTTCATCGTCCGTGAACTTCATCAGCTGAAAAAGTTGCTCACTATTCTTGAACACCACCTTATTAATAATTATACGCACATGCGCGAAGTTGCCCAAGATGCCCCATTCGTCAGCCACCTTTCGGATGCATACACATTTGTCCGCAGGGTATGTCTCGATGGAGTAATACACAGGATAGTATTGCTGTATGAATGGTGCGATGCTGTAGAAGTTCATTCAATCTCAGATTTTGACGGCAGTCTGACTACCCTCTATCAATTGTTTCTTATTGTCAAGCTGCACCTGGTCAATGCTGAGAATCCTGACGTTGTTGTCATCAAGGATGGCTCTGTTCGTACCCAAAGAAGGATTCTTCCAGTTGTATGGCCACTGGATGAAGTCCACCCCTATGGAAATCAGGAAAGCCGACGCTGCCTTCTCACCTTCCAAGTCCACTTTTCCCGTGAGTTTTTTGGCGAGGAACTTCCGGAAGTCCTTGCCGTCCTTGGTGAACTTCTCTGGGATGGACTCCCCCAGTTTCCCCTCTGCTCGTTTGAGGATGGTAGGATGGACAGGCTCCTTGAAAGCGATGTAGTTGTCCTCACGAATGTCGGGAACTTCTACGGTATAGACATAGAACCGTGTCGCAGCGGGATTGGCACCGGCATAGTGTGCCGCCGAGCGGTATTGCGAGGTGACATAGACCCCATAGCCGAACTTCACCTTCCCGTCACCCTCAAGGGCGTGAGAAAGGTCAAACTTGGTAAACAATACGGACGAGCCGTGGTAGAATGTCTGCATGGTATGGTAATTATAGTTTATATCTAAGCAAATAGACAGTCCCTTCTCCAACTGCTAGGCTCTCGACTGCCCGTGTGCAACAAGAAGGGAACTGCCCGTTTTTATATCCTAATTGTTTTTGTTATATATCCTATTTAAAGTGGCAAGTCCCTCCCAACAGGTAGGCCTTCGACTGCCGGAAAGACAAGAGGGAAATGCCCTTATATTATTGTGAGAGTAATAATGACACATTGTATCTTTTAATCAATATGCCCTCAGAATCTTCTAATGGTTAATTTCAGATAGTTCCTTGATAAACCGTCTGAATTGACATGCGATGAAATCGAGAGAGGCCTTCAGCCGGTGATCATCAGGTACGAGGTGAAGGATGGTCCCCTCATGCTCTCTTGCAAATCGGATACTGTTCTCACAAGGCACCACTTCGTCATTGATACCATGGATTATCTCGACTTTGGACGTCTGAGACTGATACGATTGTATAGTATATTCTTCAGCAGGCATCCAAAGTGCCGGAGCCATTAGAAACAGCCCAGCTACAGGTAGGTTGTTTGCCACCACTGTCGACACGTAACCACCCATGCTAGAGCCTACAAGAATTATCTGCTGCGGAAGGGTGTCCAGTTGTTTGAGGGTATCAATGAGGAGGGTCACACGCCCACTCGCCATGGCACAATTGCGATAGTCAACGGAAATAGTGTTCAATCCATAGTGTTTGGCTTCTGCAATAAGGCGTTGGATCTTATACCCCATTGGGCCGCTCTCTTTTCCATGGGAGAATACCACATAACTCAATTCCATCGTCGTTTCTTGCTATGTTTGTATGTTAGTTACAAATTAGTGCACCATTCACCCCAAAGATTGAAATCTTTGTTGCACGAGTACTCAGCAAAGGTACAAAAAAATGAACTAAAAACTAATTATGTTTCTAAGTATTTAACATAATAGAGACTTATCAGATTTATTTTCAATCCTCATTATACATTTTTTCCAACAGTTCAACGCCTGTCAGAAAATCATCATTAGCAACTTTAAGGGTCTTAATATTCACTTTATATTGTTGTGGATACTTTTTAAAATCTGCAACCATTCGTTTTAGACCAGCATAACAGCAATAGGCTGGTGAGTTTCTCCCATAAGGTCCCATAGAGCCAATGTTCGGATCAAAAAGTTCTTCATCAACTTCCCGCCCAAACATCTTGCTGACTACTTCATTGGTCAACTGTATAAAATACGGAATCCGTATAACTGTGTAACCTAACTTTTCGTAGAAAAGCTGGTTATCTTTGTCTTTACGAATAATATCAGGTTGCTGATAATGTTGAACGCCATCGAATTCAATGATCAATTTCAATTGTTCACACCTGTAATCAGGGCGCGTCCTTCTTCCAGAACCATCTATCGGTTTGTCATGTATCCATTGTTCCTCAGATATTTCTGGGTATATCACTAGCAAATAGTCTTCTAGACCAGTTCTAAAGATTCCTGTATCCTTATCTTTTCCAGCTTTAATTGCCATTTCTCTTGTTTCACGGACGAATCCCCATTTGTTTTTCGATTCCTTCATGCTACTATTTATAATTTAAACTTGTTAGTAAACGCCATGACTTGTTCAATATAAGGAGGGGCACTTATTGGTTACAGGCATTCGGCTACCCTCTGCAGAAAGAGGGTTCCCCTCTGTATATCCAAATTTGTAAAAATTATTAAGCAACCGCAAAGATACGCTTTTTACTGGAAAAACCAATTACTTATTGGCAACTACTCCTTTTATACGAATCCGATGCGTGAAGAGTTGTTTTTAAGGATGGTCTCTTCTTGACAGAAACGCAGTATCTTGTCTGCGTCCACTGAGGACTCTCCATAGAGGATGGACTCCACGTCACATTTGCGAACGATGTTCTCTATCTGCCCACCACTGAAATCATACGAGGAGGCCAGTTGTAGCGCCATATCGTCACTTAGCGTAGGCAACATAGACAGCCATATTTTCTGTCTTTGCTCGATGCCAGGTCGGTCAAAACGCACCTTGTAGATAAAACGACGCTCAAAAGCGCTGTCAAGACTCTGCTCAAGGTTGGTCGTGGCAATCATGATGCCGTCGAGCATCTCCATTTCCTGAAGGATGATGTTTTGGACGGTATTTTCCATTTTGTCCACAGCTTGTGAAGCCTGCCCCATACGTGTGCCAAGGATGGCGTCAGCTTCGTTGAAGAGCAGTATCGGAGTCCTGTCGCAGGTTTTGCAAAGTGCTCGGTAGTTGTCGAACACCGCCTTGATGTTCTGCTCGCTCTCCCCCACCCATTTGCTCTTGATTTCCGACATATCCACCTGCATGATGTCACGTCCAGTCTTATGGGCAAGCTGAAACACGCTCTCCGTCTTACCAGTACCAGGTGCCCCATAGAAAAGACACGCGAAGCCTGTCCTTCTGCCGTGCTCTTTGAGCCGTGTCTGAATGGCTGTCAGCTTCTCCACGTCCAGCAGTTCCGACAAATCCTCTATCTGCCGCCCTACCTCTTCATTGAAGAACAAATCCTTTTGAACGATGCTGTTGGCCTTTATTGCCTCTGAAGGTGTTTCACGTTTGGGAAGGGTGAATCCCTTCAGCAGTTTCTCGCGTGCAGTCGCAGTGAGCTTGAAAGTCGACCGGTTGAGGAGCCCCTCCTTGCCAGCATATTCCACGATGTGTTTTTTCAACAAGATATGGCTATCTTCCTCCAAGTTGTGAATCTCGTTGAATGCCTCATGCCGGTCATCGAAGAGAAAGACCAGACTCTCAGAAGGAATGCTTTCATGATGGTTAAGCACCAGGTGACGAGCCATTTGTGTCACTATCAACTTACTATTGTCAGGAAGATTCAACCTCTCCAAGTTCTTGACATATCGCAGGTTGCCGTTAGCTTCAAGAAGTTGTTCGAACTCCTCTTTAAGCATTTCTGTGTCTATCTCCTCCTCTTTGCGCTGGTGCGTCAAGTCGAAGAACATTTGGAAAAACTGTATGCTGTCTTTGGCGGCAAGCGACTTCGCAACAAAACGGCTGTCGTTCTTAAAGGCATTTAATACGTCCTCTGGCACTACATATCCGAGTGATTCTTTTCCATATTTTCTTCTCACCTTTCTTAGGAACTTACGTTTTACCAAGTCGTCGATATCTTCATGAAACTTCATAACACGCACTTTTGGACAATCCATAAACCTTGCAAGGTCGGAAATAGTGACACTGCTACCGTCTGAATTGCCTTCAACAAATAGAGCAATAAGAATTGCTTGAATTGTATTGATGCTTTGAAGGTCGGAGATATATTTAAGGTACGGTTCCAATGAATCACTATATGCCATATAGGAGTTCTCGATTTCCAACAATATGTTCTCGAAGGCCGAGTACATGGTTATCTTTTCATCCTGACCGACATCGACTATGACTATTTCCTTTTTGTCTGCACCCTTGCTCTTTCTGTTGTTATTAGCTTTCCTCATATCGTCTATATAAAAGTGTTTATGGTCTATCAAAAGCTCCATTTTCTTATCGACTGCAAAACTATAAAGAATGAATAAATTGAAGGGTTTTATATAGGTATAAGATTTTAAAAACCGCATTGCTCTATTCATGATGATACTAAAAAATATAATTTATCAATGTTAAAAATAACAGAATTATGAGCAACAACGTGTTTTTTTTTATTAGAATCAAATAAAATTGAAAATAATTCACCATATTTGCACACAAAATACTAACATATGGAAAATATTAACCGAATCAAAATGGTTTTGTTCGACAAAAAGCGTACTTCACGATGGCTTTCTGAACAAATGGGAGTAGCACCTTCAACAGTAAGCAAATGGTGTACTAATTCGTCTCAACCTGATTTGGGCAGTTTGTTAAAAATTGCTGATTTGTTGGAAGTAGATATTAGAGAATTATTAGTTAGAGAGTATAAACATTATCTAATATCACAAGAATCAAAGTAGAAAAGCTGTTTTTAACTTGTTGGGTAAAAGGCATGGAAGTACAACAGCCAATAAATTATACAACAACAGCATAATACAATCTAGAGAATGGAGTAAAAGTAGCATTTTTAATGCCCTTGAAATCTTTCTCAAAATGGACCAAATATGAAAAAAGAAGGCAATAATCAATTATATTTATTCGAAGATGAATTTATTGAGGATGAGTTTTCTCCTCCTAAGAGAGAAATACAACTGGGCACTCTCTTTAGTGGTATAGGAGCTATAGAACAAGCTTTTTTAAAACTAGGTATTAAACATAGAATTGTGTTTGCATGTGATAATGGAGAACGAGAAATCAAGTTATCTATTGAACAAATTGAACAATTATTAGATGACATACCTGAAGAACAAAAAGAAAGTGTAATAGTAGAATTGTATTCATCTAAAGGGGAGAATTTAATGGAAAAATCATATAAAGCTAATTATAAAATTAGCAATAATAGATTTTTCCAGGACATCAGATTTTTGCATGGTAATAAATTGGGAGAGGAAATTGACATTATAGTAGGCGGGAGTCCATGTCAAGCCTTTTCATGCAATGGTAAACGTGGAGGATTTGAAGATACAAGAGGAACACTATTTTATGAATATGCCAGGATTATAAAAGAAGCCCAACCCAAATGTTTTATATATGAAAATGTAAGGGGAATGATTACCCATGATAACGGACGTACATGGGAAACAATTAAGAATGTTTTCCGTGAGCTAAATTATAACATTTATATTCATAAAAATTATAAGGGTGAAGAATCTCCTATCCTAAACGCAGCCAATTATGGAATCCCCCAAAACAGGTTAAGACTATATGTAATTGGGATAAGAAAGGATATCTCGTTAAAGAAAGAGTTTTCTTTTCCAATACCTATAAAACTAACAACGGAAGTAAAAGACTATTTGCTTGACGGGCCAATACCCGTGAAATATTATCTTGGCCAAAAGGGGTTCGAATTTGTAACTACTCATCCTTCTAGGGCAAAAGTCGGTAGTCCTATTATGAATTGCCAAAAAGCAACTCAACAATTTAATTGGAATGGAGACTTCATTTTTGAACCCTTGGATCCTAATAGGCATACAAAAGAAATATTAGATAAAGCCTATATTGGTGAATGGAAAGGGAAAACAGGAGTAATAAGAATGTTTACACCTAGGGAATGTCTAAGATTGATGGGGTTTCCTGACTCATTTAAAATCGTTGTTAATGATAATATTATGTGGCGTCAAGCAGGTAATTCCATTGTGGTGAACGTACTTGAAGCCATTATGAAAGAACTAATTAAAACAGGTATTTTTGAATAAAAGATGATAAAATTAGGAACTGTATTTTCTGGAATTGGGGCGATTGAACAAGCTTTAAAAAGACTTCATGCTCAACATGAAATTGTTTTTGCTTGTGACAATGGGGATATTGAACTATCATTGTTTGACCGCACTTTGCAAAAAGAATACAAAACTCTAAAGACGAAAAGAGGCAAAAGGACTCTAACTGAAGAAGATGTTAATAGGCTTAATCATTTGTCATCATTAGAAAATGCATTAGCAGAGGAAACACGTAGCTATATTTATAGTCTTGATGACAAGAAGTCCAAAATGCAATATGTTGAAGCCTTATATCATAAAAGTGGAAGAAAGGAAAATCATGTAAAAAAAACATATATTGCTAATTATCCTGAAGTTAAAGATTTTCATTGGGATATACGTTTTCTTGATGGAAGAGATTATCAAGGGAGCATAAATCTATTAGTTGGTGGAAGTCCATGTCAAGCATTCTCTACTGTAGGAGCTCAAGCAGGATTGGATGATACTAGAGGGACTCTATTTTATGAATTTGCAAGAATTATATCAGAGATAAAGCCTAAGTCATTTATATTTGAAAATGTCAAAGGGCTAACAACTCATGACAATGGCCGCACATGGGAAATGATCAAGCATATTTTTACAAACGTGCTTCATTATCGCATAACTGAACCTCAGTTGCTAAATGCATCAGATTATGGTATTCCTCAAACCAGGCGCCGTATTTTTGTTGTGGGAATACGTAATGATATAGAATGCAAAACCTTTGAATATCCCAAACCCACGGGTTGTAAATTTACAATGCAAGATTTTCTTGAGGAAAATTGTGCACCTGGCTGTTTCACATACAATATGGATGGTTCTATAAGAATCATAAAGAAACCAGGCAGTCAGGATCATATAAATAGATTTGTTCTAACACCAAAAGTACGCGATTATGTGCTTGCTTCAGGAACTAAGAATTTCAGGACTTCAACAAAAACCGACATGCCGATAGCTCGAACCTTGTTGAAAACAATGACACAACATCATCGTGCAGGTGTAGATAATTATATTACTGTTGGTATGGATTCTGAAGGGAAAAAAGTCCTACGAGCATTAACTGATAGAGAGTGTCTTAGGTTGATGGGGTATTCCGACGATTTTCACATAGTTGTAAGTCCTATGCAAATTTATCGACAAGCAGGGAATTCAATTGTTGTGGATGTTATGATGGCAGTTTTGAAAGAACTGATAAAAACGGGAGTGTTTAAAGAATAAAAATCTAATAACAAAAATCATTATACTATGTCATTATTTAAAAGAATCGATTCATTCGATGTTACCTTCGCTGACTCATTTGCTAATCCTGAACTTAAAGTGAATGAAGTCAGAGTACACACCAATGGCAAAGAAGCCAAAAAAGGTGTGGGAGAAAAACGTATTTATTGTGGTCATGACGAAAAAGCATTAGATGAATTTTTCCGTTTTGACTTGAATCCAATCTTCTTTCTACAAAAAGATGACTTAGAGGAATATTCAAAAGCCATTGAACCTGAATATTTGAACCCTCAATATTCATATGGTAATGGCATACAGGCTACTTATGAAATCTGGAAAAGGAATAACATAAGACTTAGTCTTTTGAAAGAAGAACGGCTCTATCTTGAATTTGAACATAAATATGATGACCAAAATCGTTATTATGTCAGTCTCCCTCGTAGAAATAAAGAAACTCAACCTTTGCATGACAATTGGGATTATTTACGTGAAGTCTGTCTTCCCAGGGTAAGTAGATTACTCTTTGTGAAATTATTAGACACTGAGACAGGAAAACTTTATATTTATATAAAACCTTTTTATGGTGGTCTGATAACAGGAACAAAGAAATCATATGAAGCTCTAGCAAAAACCCTGAAAGACGAAAGGGGTGACAAGGTTAGGAAAGGACAAGAGAAATATAGGGAACAAGTGTTCAATCGCTATTCGTATTGCGTAGTAACGCATGTTACAGACCCAAATCTCCTCGTGGCATGCCATATTAAAGATTATGCCAAATGTAATCAATTGGAGCAATATGACAAGTTTAACGGTTTGACAATGACACCAACTATTCATTCTCTTTTTGACATGGGGTATTTAACCTTCGATGAGAATGGCAAAATGATTCTTTCAGACTTCTTCCGTAATAACGATAGGCGCTGTCTTAACCTATATGGGAAAAGTATTAGTATTCCGTTAACAAAAGAGATGATTCCATACTTAAACTGGCATAATGAACATACGTTTATTCGAACCAGTAGAGGTGTTCAAATAGTGCAATAAGAGACGTTTTTGTCAATTCTATTTATTTTATAGAAATCACATTTTTAGAAATATGGAATACACCGATATAGAATTCGATGATGTAAGGGTTTGGATTCAAAAGAAAAGAAACAATCCCCAAAAGCCAGCCTCTTGGGACGATTTGATGTTGGCATGCAAAAAAAGCGAGAATGAATTAATTGTTTTTCTTGATACCAAAGTTGAGGATGACGATTGGCCAAGAATGTCCATTAATGACTGGAAAGAAATTGTTATTCAACAAAAGAAGGCAGAAGAAGAAACAATTCGATTTGGCATTGAAAGTGAAGCCGCTATTATACATGGTGATTATCAGAACAATATTGTCAGGATTTCACAAGACAAGCGATCCAGTTGGCAAACATACAAAAAGGGACTGTTGGATGGAGGTTTCAAGCAGCAAACTGTCAGTGAAATTGAAAGAGCCTCATTAAGTATATTAAGAAGATTAAGCCTGGACACTTCTTCTACCAAACCAATTAAAGGATTGGTGATTGGAAATGTACAGTCAGGTAAAACTGCCAATATGGCTGCATTAATGGCAATGGCCGCCGACTGTGGTTGGAATATGTTCATCGTTCTATCGGGCACTATCGAAAACCTTCGTAAACAAACAGAAAACCGTTTGTTTGAAGATTTAAATAAGCCAAATTGCCGTATAAATTGGTATCCTCTTGATCATCCAAGTTCTCGTGTTTCCAGGATTCGTAAGCGAATGCCATGCACTTTAATGAAACTCATCACTGTTACTTTACTGTATGTTTAAAGAACAAGTCCCGACTTAAAGAATTGATACTATGGATGCAAGAAGACCGAAGTGTTCAGGCTCAAATGAAAGTGATGGTGATTGACGATGAAGCAGATCAGGCGGGAATTAATACTGCCGATGTTGATTCTAATGAGAGAAAAGCGATCAATAGATTAATTCGGAATTTGGTAAACGGGAAAAGATGGAATGATGATGATTGTGAAGGTCACTATCAAGCCATGAATTATATTGGTTATACAGCAACACCATATGCAAATGTATTGAATGAATCGGGTGAGGACACTTTATATCCTAAAGATTTCATTTCGACATTAAGTGTATCAAATGAATACTTTGGTCCTCAACAAATATTTGGATGTGAAGATACAAAATATGATGGGATTGACATTGTTAGGATTATTCCTTCAGATGAACTTGAGATATGTAAGAAGCTGCATAAAAATTCCAACATCCCTTTACCACAAAGCCTAATAGATTCGATTTGCTGGTTTATTTGCGGTGTTGCATGTATGCGCTATTGGAACTACAAGAAACCTATAAGTATGCTCGTTCATACAAGTCAGAAAACCGACCATCATTCAAATGTAGCAAATGCCATAGAAAAATGGATTGGGGATTTGACCACTGATGAATTTATCTCGGAGTGTTCACGAATTTGGGAAATAGAAACAAAAGAGTTTACCATTGATGATTTTTTTAATCAGTATCCAGATTACGGCATTTCACCTGAGAAAATCAAAGATTATCCTAAATTCTCATTAATCAAACCAGAAATACTGAAAATCATAGGAGGCCAAAGAATATCCAATATTCCTTTGTCTGATGATAAAAAAAGACCTGTATACCATGAAGGCATTCATCTTTGTGTTGATAATTGTAAAAACAATGGTATTGATAATGATATGATTGTTAGGCTTGTGTATCCAGACAAAGAGAACATGCCTGCATTTGCACCTGCATTTATTGTTGTCGGAGGGGCTACTTTGTCTCGAGGATTGACACTGGAAGGACTCATTAGTACATATTTCTTAAGGTCTATAAAGCAGTCTGACACATTGATGCAAATGGGTAGATGGTTCGGATACCGAAAATCTTATGAAATGATTCCTAGATTATGGATCTCAAAAAATACAGAAAGTCAGTTTAAGTTCTTATCGTTACTTGACCAAAGTTTACGAGATGAAATCCATTATATGGACACATTTGGAGTTAGGCCTTCTCAATATGGTCCACGTGTAATGAACTCCCCAAGAATGAGTTTTATTCGCATTGTGGCAAAAAACAGGATGCAGAAAGCACAAGACACAGACAGGGATTTTAGTGGTGCCTCTTCACAAACACAATTGTTTGACAATAATGAAATAACTCTCAAATCAAATATAAACTGTACTCAAGAATTCTTGCGAGAACTAGGTATGCCTGAAGAAAACAAGCCATGTAACAAGCATGCTGAGAACTGTTTAATTTGGAGAAACGTATCATTCAAGAAGATAATTGATTATCTTAGAAAGTACAAATTCCAAGAGCGACAAAGTGTATTCAAAGATTTGGATTCAATGTTTGATTGGATTCAAAAAATGACTGATGAAAACAGCATAGAGAATTGGAATGTTGTTCTAGCTGGTATAAATGATAAGGCAAATAACGATTTTTGGGAAATCAGTCCACACCTTGGAGTAAATAAGGTTAAGCGTACACAAAAGACAAAGAACAAGATAGAGGGGGTATTGAGTATAGGAGCACTTCGTGTTCCTAAAGACATTATTGCAGACATTGACCTTGACAAGGTTACAGATGAAACCGCTAGAGACCGTATCAAGCATTTTGCCTCTAAATATGCCTTTGAACTTCGTGAAAAGGCAGGATTGTCTAAAACACCTCAACTATTGATATATATAATCGACAAAGATTCTAAGCCATCTAAGCCGACCAAAGATAGGTGTGCGTTAAATGCAAAGGAAGATGTTGTTGGTTTAAGCCTTACTATTCCAGGAGAGAGCAGATATAGCAACAATACCGCAACAGTATCAGTACTCATTGAAGAAATAGGAATTAACAACACTCAAACAGACATCGCTGATGAAGATTGAAGTTGCAAAACTTGGGAGAATGTCACAAACAGGCAGCTCGCTGATGACACTATATCAAGACAAGCATACGCCGGTTCTTGATCTACTTGTGCGTGAATCAGTTCAAAATTGCCTAGATGCAGGTAATTCCGTAAATGAGCATGCAGAAAGTAAGAAATATGTTGAAGTGAGTTTTCTAACAGGTGATTTTTGCCCCTCAGAATTAAATGATATACTAGAAGGTTCTACTGATGCATTGAACAATAGATTCCCAGACATATCTGCTCGTTACTTAGCAATTAGGGACAAATATGCTGTAGGACTTACTGGGCCATTGAGAATGAGTGAGGTAAAAGATTATAAGTATGGTAATTTGTTAAAACTGGTATATGATATATGCAAGCCCCAAGAAGGGGCTGGAGCTGGCGGTTCATGGGGCATAGGTAAAACAATTTACTTCAGAGTTGGAATTGGTTTGGTTATTTATTATAGTCGAATCTGGGACGAAAAAGAGATGAAGTTTTGTTCTCGTTTTGCTGCCAGCATGGTTGAAGATGAGCATTCCAAAGATGCCATCATTCCAAAGGATGGTATTGCAAATAATACAGGTATTGCATGGTGGGGTGCAGCTGTTGACAAAGGGGAAACCGAACCAATTACAAACGAGGACGAAATAATCAATTATTTAAAGATATTTGGAATTAAACCGTTTGAAAATAAAGAAACTGGCACGATAGTGATAGTTCCATATATCGATGAGGATTGGCTACTTACCAACAATAGAATTGAAGAATCCGATACCATTGAATTTGGTGTTGAGCATATCATACCAACATGGTTGCACAGCATTGATGAGTACATTTCTATTGCAGTACAAAGATGGTACTTTCCTCGACTGAATAATCCTTCATATACCTTTGGTAGATATCTCAAGTTATATGTGAATAATCAGTTGATAAAAAAAGATGATATGTTGCCACTTTTCCTATACTGGCAGCAATTATATAATAGTGCGATACAAGGTAAAGCTGTCCTTGATTCAGATTATTGTGAAGACATAGACATAAAGGTAGAGAAAATCACTTTAAAAAAGTATCTTGATGATAGTTGTGCTGGGTACGTTGCATTTTCAACAATAGGTCGAGATGTGCTAGGCATGTGTCCACCTGATAATTTGTATTCCCCATATATTTACACAGACACAGAAGATAGTGAAAATGATTCTAATAGACCTCTATTTGCATTTTGCAGGATGCCGGGAATGGTTGTCAATTACAAAGGCAATGAAGAGTGGCTGAAATCTGTACCATATACTGAAAAGGACAAATATTTGATAGCGATATTTGCATTAAATTCAAATAATATGATGGCAGATGGAACTCAAAAATTGGAAGAATATATCAGAAAGAGTGAATTGGCTGACCATCATTCTTGGGATGACTACAATATTGGTAATGGTAAGAGACCTGATGTTATTTCTAAAATCAAGTGGCATACAGCTAAGAAAATAGCTAAAGCTTATGAGCCAGAAACAGAAGATACCGAAAAAAAAGTTGATACTGGTTGGGGCAAGGTAATGGCGGATTTGATTCTTCCTAAAGAGGGTTTCGGAACTAGGTCGACAAGAAAAAGCTCACAACAAAGTAGGCTGAATTATGAGAATCATAAATCACTAAGTATTGCTTTGTCTGAAGAAGATACTGCTTTTTGGGGAGATGAGATGGAATTCACTTATTATATAAAATCAAGAGAGAAAATACAGGCTTTCAATCTCAATCTGCATATCGGAACAGAAGCAAAATCTATCAGCCCTCCAGAATGGGAAAATGATGGTCTGTTCTTACCTTTCGAAATCAAATCAATACTCCTTCGATTGGACAAGTTAGATGGACATAATGAACAAAAGATTTGGAAAATTGAATCGTCGGATCCAAACGTGTTTGATTCATTGTTATCTATAAAAAACAACAAGACAATCAGTGGTATTGCTTATGGACTTAGTCTTCAATTTACTGATTTGCACTCCTTCCTTATGTCCGCAACATTTACATTAAAGGTAAATTCCCGGAAAGTTAAACCTATTCTAAAATCAGAGTAATATGGCAAAAAATATCACCCTTTTCCCTGTTTTGACAAAGCAGCGCTTGAAAGATATATTTACAGTGCCAATACCAATTCTTAAGTACACAAGAGGAGGTGTTATTCATCAACTTACAATAGAAGATCCTTATTCACCAATCTCATCGATTAACGATGAGAAAGGTTATTGGAATGCTGATGAATATGATTTGTATTTTGAGTGGAACATCACATATAAGAATACTTCTTGGTTATATGATTATAATAATTGGGAATATGCTTGCGCCTGCAATAATGCAAAAATAGGGCTAGCTTTATCTTGGTATTCATCAGACTCTAGAAGAAGAAATACCATTCCATTAACAACTTTGGTAAATGATTCTGATATGTTGCACCCCGTTAATTCCAAAATACATTTTGATATAGCGGAATTACGAGGAGAAGTGGGATTCTCATTAATTATGTATATTAGTGAAGCCGGCACTCCCAAAGATGAAGAACGTCATTTCGCCAATATTCCAGGAACGATACTGGGAACAATCGAAACTTTTACAATTTGTCTTGATGGGAATGGTTCCTTTTTTACCATTTGTGAAGTTAATAAACCAGGACAGCCATTATGGGATGTTGAGTATAATCTTGATGACCCATCAAGTGACCAATTTTCAGATTGTGTGGCAATAAATCTTAACAGGGCACATAAGAAATATCCACTTGTAAAACGTGATAGTGGAATGTTTTGTCAACAGTTATTGATAGAAATCATGGGTAATAGTATTGCAACTATTATTGAAATGGTTAGAGCTTTCGAAAAGGATGATAATTTTGACTGTTTGTCGGATTTCGAAGAAGGAAGTGTGGCTCAAGCCTTGTCCTATTTCAAGGAAAAACTATTATGGGATTTTTCAAATCCTATTACGGTATCTCACTCAGCAAGATTATATATTGAAAAAAACATACGTGATTATGAAAATAATAGAGTATAGCAGAGATTATGCTCGCCAATCACTAGATAAGTGGAGAAGCAGTAAGGAACAACCGATACTTAATTCCGATTACGCCATTATCAGGAATGAGCTATTATGTGTTTACAATTTATTAAGAAATGACATAATAGATGATGATAGAAAGGAATACATAACTGATGTGTTATTTGGGCTTGGTTTGTATGATTACCTGAGTAAGCAATCATGGTTTAATCTAAGAACCGCTGCTAATGATGGCTTTTGGCGTTATATATCAGTTGCTGTTATTCCTGATATTGTAGCTAATAGATGGGGGATTCATAAAGATAATTATTTTTGGAAACAATCCAATAGGTTGTGGCCCAAATCAGCATGGTGGTACATTCACCTTACCTTACATAACACCTTAGATGAGACTAAAAATATTCTCCTTAGTAAGAATTTCAATAGCGATACCATTCAAGGTATTGTAGAAAGAACCGGGAAAAAGGGTACTTTTGTTGAGGTATATCGTGAAATTATATATCAATACAGTCTTTTGGACTTAAATATCTTAGTCAAATTCAGAAAACAAAGGTTACTAGGGAGTGACAGTCTCTTTCGGGCAATTATGCGCTTAAATACTGCAAGATGTTTAGTTACAGATCCTTGTTTATCCCAAGGTGGGGTAAAAGGATATGTTTCATCTATGATTGAAGAATTAACAAATAACTTATAATATTTTTATTATGAATAATTTAAATGTCTTAATTGAGGAAATCCGATTGCATTTCGCATCCCAGATTCAAGGGATTAGGCCTTTATCAACTCTTGAGAATGATTACCAAGCTTTTAGCTTTAGGCAGGGGGTGGAATACGGTGTCGCTATTCAAACAGAATCATTAATAGAGATTTATGAAGAAGCCTCACAAATCTCAATAAAATCATTAAATAATATGGGAACCTATTATATTGCATTATCTTGCTGTGATGAAGGTTACCGCAATGAATTCGCAAAATTTGGGGCCTTTTTTGTTTCTCCTGGTGAGAATGGAGAAAATAGAAAACTTGTTACTAATTCTCCTCTCAAATGGTGGGAAAATTGGATTGGTATGCTCGGTAATCGTGTTGGAGTTAGAAAAAGCTACGATACAATTGCTGAAATGCTAGCCCTAGAAGAGTTATTTAAGAAGGATAAAACCATAAGCTGGACTGCTTCTCAAGCTGGTAGTCATGATATTGAATCAGACAACAGTAGTTTTGAAATTAAGTCAACAGTAAAGAAAGCAGAAACAACAGTAACAATATCTAGTCAATTTCAATTAGACAGCGTCAAACCATTACAATTATGGTTTTATCGAATGGAAGCATCTGAACAAGGCATTTCTATAAATGATATGAAAGCGAAACTCATAAATGCTGGGTATAATGAAAACCTTATTGAAGCACAACTTGAAAAAAGAGGATTTATATTTGGAAATAGCACAAGAGAAAAGAAGTATGTAATATTAGAAAGAAGAAAATATAATGTTGACGATTCTTTTCCACGAATAGTTGAATCTTCATTTAAAAATAATATATATCCTAAAAATATCGTAAAGATTCTTTACACAATAGACCTTGAAGGATTACCTTACAGCAAGTAATTTCACAATTGGAATAAACACTTTTTCAAAATAGCATATGATTTAGAGACGAACATAAAACTACTAATTTTCTTGACAACAATATTCCGATTCCTTTGATGATGACATAGAAATGAAAGTCTCAAAAGGGAGAGTTGGCGAACTTAATGACACCATATTGTCAAAGACTGAGCAAATCTGTTCACTCAAAACCACCATCCAATGAGCTCATTGGAAATTTCCTCGTTTGGTTAACCAACCAATTAAGCAAGTTTAATAACCAGGAATATATACACGCCCACTGTGAGGTCAAGGATGTGACCTTGGGCAGATATGACGGACAGCATCAGAAGAGTCAATGGCCGAGGTGGTGGGAGAGGATGGTAAAAAAAGCCCCAACTCTCAAATTAAGAGCAAGGGCTAAAATATACTCGCAATTTTAATTAGGGTCTATTTGGCTTCCTTAATAAGGTCAATGAGGACTTGCATCGTCCATTCTGCCTGGTCGATACGCTCTTCGAGGGCATCCTTGTATTCTGGATCTTCAATGGCATCGGCAGCATAGGCGCGAATTTTGCCCTTCAATTCCTCCAATTGTGTTATTGCATTCTCTCTATTGGTCATAATTACTATATTTTTATTTTTAGTTACAAATTCCTATTTGGTGATGGTTGCCATCATTCGACATGCAAAGTTAGCAAAAACAAACGACTAATCCTAAGTATAGAGGCAATATTTACACAAAAAATGCATGTCTTTTATGCCTAAATTCCTTAAAATAATAGAAGATATATTCGTTTTTGTCGCTTAATTTTCTTATCTTTGTAGTCGAAACCGTGAGCTTTGTCACTACTAGGACATAGCATCGGGTTTTGATATAATATATATTCTATTTGTTGCCGCCTGGTGCGGTCGTGAGGTACACGTAAAACTTCGGTGTTATATGAAAAAATTTAAAATCACTTGCTATCGCAAGACAAAAAGTTACCCCGAGAGCCAACGGAAAGCGATGATGAACTTCTATTTGGAAGGTATGGCATGTTGTGAAGGAAGCGAGCAGGAGCGCTACGCTAATATTTATTGTGACCTCGCTGCAGGTAAGGAACATTGCCGTGACGAAAGACCTTGGTAATTTGGGGCCGGTAGAATCCGCTCATGGAAGAGACAAATAATGATGACAAATTTCAGAAAAAGCCGGTATTTGTAGAAAGGCCAGACAAAACCATCATTAGGACTAAGCATCCAAGGCTTGAAATTCGGGTCTTGGATGCAAATTGTACGCGCAAGCAACTGGAGCATGCGCTAAGGATGGCTTATGAGTGGATGAAGCACAAAAATAAAATCTCACATGATGACCATGAGAGTCTGACAAAATAGTAACAAAAAAACATCTAATCATTAAAAAGTATGTTCAAACAAGTTGGGTCCTTGAAAAGGGCTAAAGGTTGAAACCTTCGACTTCTGCGATAAAAATGTTTTGAATATATATAGAGATTCCTTTTTCATTTTTAAAAGACTTATTTGATATTTTCTTTTTTCGATGAACAGTCATTAAAGTATAAGCCATCAGTAACCCCTATTTCCAAACTGATCATATGTGCATACTATTATCATTCTCTAATTAACAATATGAACTTATGTTTTTAGATAATATGTTAGTACTTTTGTAACCACATTATATTCTGCCCTGTAAATAAAAACCAAACGTTTATCTTTAACCTGTCTATATTTCACTTATAGAATATCAAAAATAATACAATTATGAAAAATCCAAGTTTTTCAACTCTCTTGAAACAAGCAGAAGAGCAATGTAAGAAAGAATTTATTGTTGCTAATGGAATAGTTGTGAAGTTCTTTGCCTCCGGTATGGAGTATCGAATGAGCCATACACTTAGTGAGGCAGAAAGGGCATTTTTAAGCAGTTATAACAAAGCCGATTTTCTTATGGGGTATCTACAAGGAAGAGGTGCAGATACAGACATGATTAATGAACTTCACAACGAGTGCTTCGTTGGAGGTTTAAGAAAAGAAGATTCATACTTAACAAGCATTTTCGAGAAAGGTATCTTCTATGAAAATTCCATTCTAGAGGCTAATAAACAGTAAAATGCTTAATATTTCATATTGATGTGATTGACTTTGGAAAATGCCAAATTCAGTTTATCATATTAGTTCAGCCATTGCAGGGGGAGATTTGTTGTCTTTCTCCCCTTCTGCATGGCTTGGACATCATTCACATGAACATCTTACTGTTTTTATTGATGGTCTTTTTACCATTGCTAATGACAATACCCTTGGTGTTGGCTTTGACCCGCTGTCCATAAGGATTGTAGAAGATGTCTAACTCGCAGTTGCGTTTGAATTCAACGGAGGATACCTTGTCGGTGGTACCATCAGCGTTGTTGAAAACAAAGGTGAGGTTAACATTGCCCTCCAAATCGGTCTCGCCCTCAATGGCAGAGGAGACATCTTTAGAGAGCTGGAGATATGACTTATTGTAATTCAGCCAGCCGTCTTTATAATAGATCTTGAACCGTCCGTTGTTGAGACCGTAGTTCACAATCAAGTCATTATCCTCATTCTCAACGGTCATGTGAACATACTCATCATCGTTGGCAGTCCCTGCCATCAGGTTATCCTCGAATGAAGAGCCGGAATAAGCCATGGCATCCTCCATGAGCCACTGACCATCCGCACCTTGGGTGTAGTCGTGCTCACCAATCTCGTAGTAGTACGTATAGCCAGGAGTGCCACGCAGCACGACCCCGACATACTCATCCACGCCTTGATACAGGTTTCCCTCACCGTCGGTGACGTTGGCCTTGAGTCGCGAGGGGATGTATTTGATTTCATTGAGGAAGACCAAACGGAGGTCACCGTCCACATCCTCCACGAGGTAGGCCCTGAGCGGCTCCACACCCTCTGGCAGGTTGTCGTTGGTATGCGAGAGGTCCACATCAAAATCCCGGCACATCGTCCTGTATGCTATGGGCGAGCCAGATGCGTTCTTCATTGTAAGAGGAATCTTGTAGGAGACATCATGCTCGAAATCGACAGGTCTGTTCATAGACGTGTATCTCGGATCCTGGATATATGTCCCCGACCATTTCCCATCAGGATATTTCTCATGATAGACAGATGGCTTGACAAAGAATGTTGTCTTACCATAAGTGTCCATCTTGTTGCTGTTAAAGACTTTCGTCCTCTTCAGCGTGTCGGGAATCTCATCATTCATGATGAAGATATTCAAGAGTCGGTTGTAGTTCCAATCGACTATTGAAGTCGAGGTACTGGCACCAACGATGCCCGGTGTGGTGATGTTGGCTGGGATGGTGTATTCATATATCTTGTCATCCTTTTGTATCATACCTTCCGCATAATTGTCAAGGTGCGACGGCAAGGTGACATGGGTGAAGAGCGTACAGTTTTGGAAGGCCTGCTTGCCGATAGCCTTTACGGAGTTTGGAATTTTGATAAGCCTGATGCTTGTACAATAAGAGAATGCTTGTGCGCCGACTTCCTCCACATAGTCAGGTATGGTGAACGAAGGAAGACTGTAGCAACTTGACACCAAGCCCTGGGGTAAAATCTGAGCAAACCAGTCCACCTTTGTCAGGTTCTCACATCGATGGAAAATGCCAGTCTTCATACCGGTCAGGTTCGTCTCAGTCACCGATTCAGGAACGTAAGCGTATTTCAGGTTCTCGCAACAGCTGAATGCTCCGTCTCCAAGAAACTCCAACCCATCATTCAGGTACACGCTGTCCATGTCACAAGCGAAGAACGCCTGGTAGTCTATTTTCTTCAGGGATGAAGGGAAGATGACTTTCGTGATGCTACCGTATCTTTGATGAACAGCGTAACTACCTTCGTTGTACCTCCCATAATTCCCGTAACTCCAGTTAGAAGCATGGAAAGCATAGTTTTCTATGGTTTCCAGACCTTCGGGTAGAGCCAGTACTCCACTGACCCCCGCATTCTTGAACGCC
>Ga0247611_10001815_pt1 | contig 36994 bp, 31 predicted proteins | sample 177DNAGHGhighgp2_FD_192422 | JGI IMG/M metagenome (GOLD analysis project Ga0247611, IMG submission 192422) | Sheep rumen microbial communities from Palmerston North, Manawatu-Wanganui, New Zealand - 1770 DNA GHGhigh gp2 | ecosystem: Host-associated > Mammals > Digestive system > Stomach > Rumen... | reverse complement strand
TTATGAAGACTTAAAGAAAGGTGATATCAAAAATGAGATTGTGGACAAGCTTAAACAATTGAATTATGGAAGAGATAATTGAGTTATTGAAGAATCCGTTTGATGGATTATCAGATTACGAGAGCATTAAAAAGAAATGTGAAGAAATTGCACAAAAACTATTTGATAATAACGGTATTAAAAGTGGTGACAAAACTTTCCGTTTCGCAGAAATCGAATTCTATTATTATGATAGAGAAAAATATTTGGAGAACCCAGATCTATTTAAATGGCAAGAAGTGACATATCCTCGTGATGGTTACGAAGCAGGGCGGCTGTTCTATCATCTTAGTGGAATAGATATTTGCTTTGACTGCCAATATAATAAGGAAGAAGTCAAATTTGGCGGCATTCTTATTCGGTCAATAAAAGATGGAGACAGGATAATAGCAGGTCCTCTGAACTGTAAGGACGAAATTTTAAATGCATGTAAGAATGAGAAAATGCCTAAGTTGATAGAGGTAAAGGTATCTGAAAGGCGAAGCATAAAGCTGAATTCAACTTATCGTTCATTGGGTAAGACCGGAACAGATATACATGACGGATTGTGTTTTTTTGATGGAAGTCTCGTAAAAGACGATTGGAACCCTAAACGGGATAGGTTCGATACGAAAACAGGAAGGATAGAATCAAAGAAAAGTTCATACGATACATCAAAATTCATGAGCGTGTAAAAACGCGCAGAATGTGTCGGATTATATTGCCAATAAAAGGACCTGCCCAATACGGACAGGTCCTTTTATTATGTATGCAAGAGGACTGCTGACGTTGATATCTGCTTCTCTCTTTTAGCTATTTTCTCACTTGTCCATTTCCTCTAATCACCCATTTATAGGTGGTGATTTCTTCAAGAGCCATAGGGCCTCGTGCATGGAGTTTCTGGGTGCTGATACCTATTTCTGCTCCTAATCCGAATTGAGCACCATCTGTGAATGATGTGGGTGCGTTGGTGTAAACACATGCTGCATCGACCTGTCGAATGAATTGCTCTGCTCGTTCGGCATTCTCTGTTACGATACTTTCACTATGTCGTGAGCTGTAATGACGGATGTGGGCGAGTGCTTCGTTGAATGAATTGACGGTCTTGATAGCCATCTTATAGTCGAGAAATTCGGTTCCGAAACTATCTGTGTCTGCATGACAAAGGAGTGGGGCAGGGTAGTTTCCTTCCAGAAGCGTATAGGCAGGTTCGTCTGCGTAGATGATGACTTTACTATCTGCCAAAGGAGCACAGAGTGCAGGAAGGTCGGGCAGACGTTCTGCATTCATAATCAGACAATCGAGGGCATTACATACACTTACTCGGCGAGTTTTCGCATTGTTGACAATCGCCTTTCCTTTTTCGAGATCACCATATTCGTCGAAGTAGCAATGACAGATACCTGCTCCTGTTTCGATAACAGGAACGGTAGCATTTTCGCGTACATACTGAATGAGGCGGCTGCTACCACGAGGAATAACCAAATCGATATACCCATTTGCATGCAGCATCTCTGTAGTTGCTTCGTGAGTAGCGGGAAGGAGCGTTACGCTGTTGGGATTTATGCCGTTTTGTTGAAGTATTACTTTAATCAGTTTTACGATTGCTTGGTTGGAATTATCCGCATCCTTACCGCCTTTGAGTACACATGCATTTCCGCTTTTCAGGCAGAGTGCAGCTACGTCGAAAGTAACATTGGGGCGAGCCTCGTAGATGATACCTATCACTCCAAACGGCACGCTGATGCGCGACATATCTAATCCGTTGGGTAAGGTGTAGTGTTTGAGTATGCGTCCAAGGGGTGAGGGTAGGGCTGCCACATGACGAGTATCAGATGCGATACCTTCAAGGCGCTCTGTGGTGAGTTTCAGTCGGTCGTAGAGCGGATTGTCGGGAGACATAAGTGCCAAATCTTTGGCATTTGCTGCCAAGATATTGTCTGTGTTGGCCAGTATTGCGTCAGCTATGTCACAGAGTACTTTGTTTATCCTGCTGTCGTCTATTTGTGCAAGTTCGATGCTTGCGTCTTGTGCTTGTTGGAAAAGATTCATAATAATTAATGGGGATTATGGGACCTATAGGACTTATGGGACCTATAGGACTTATAGGACTTATGGGCACACCTTATATAATATATAGATAGTCATAGTGTATGAGTGGCTTCTTGCTGTGGTGGCCAATTACCTTGCGCGCTTCTTCGCTATCGTACGAGGTGCGTCCTACACCTATCTCTTGTCCTTCTGGGTTCTTAATGCTGATGATGTCGTCCTTCTCGAACTCTCCTTCTACGGCTGTCACTCCGATAGGGAGCACACTTAAAGCTTTGCTTCCGCAAATAGCTTCTACAGCCTTGTCGTTCAAGGTGATACTACCTTTTGCGAAGTCTCCACTATGAGCAATCCATTTCTTGATGCTCGATACTGTTTGCTTGGCTGGTACGAAGCGAGTGCAGAGGGTAGTTTCTGGTTCCTGTATGAGTTTCACAAGGATGTTGTCGCGTTTTCCGTTAGCGATGATGACAGGGATTCCTTCGTCTGCTACCTTGCGTGCGATGTTGCATTTGGTAATCATTCCTCCACGTCCAAATCCCGACTTGCCTGTCTGGATATAGTCTTTAAGGTCTGCGTTGGGTTCTACACATCGTATGACTTTACTCTCAGGCAGTTGAGGATTTCCGTCGTAGATTCCGTCGATGTTGCTAAGGATAATCAGCATATCCACATCGAGCATCGTAGCGATAAGTCCACTCAGTTCGTCATTATCGGTAAACATCAGCTCTGTGACAGATACAGTGTCGTTCTCGTTGACGATTGGGATGACTCCATTCTCGAGCATCACCTCCATGCAGTTACGCTGGTTGAGGTAGTGATGACGAGTGCTGAAGTTCTCTTTCATCGTAAGCACCTGTCCCACAGTGATGTGGTGGTCGCGGAATAGTTCGTAATAGCGGTTGATAAGTTTGGCTTGTCCGATAGCAGAAAAGAGCTGACGTTGTTCAACAGAATCCATGTGGCGTTCTACCATCAGTTCGCTGCGTCCGCTTGCTACGGCTCCAGAGGAAATCAGTACCACCTGGATGCCTTCACGACGCAAAACAGCCACTTGGTCGACTAGAGCAGACATGCGTGTGACATCCAACGTACCGTCGTCTCTGGTCAGCACGTTACTTCCTATCTTGACCGCAACACGTTTCATTTCACAATTCTATTCTTTTCGTCTGGGAATACTACTGCAGGCTTAAACTGCTTAGCCTCTTCGAAGTCCATCAGGGCATACGACATGATGATACATACGTCGCCTGGCAATACCTTACGTGCTGCTGCACCATTCAGGCACACACATCCGCTACCACGTTCGCCTTTGATGACGTAGGTCTCAAAGCGTTCGCCGTTGTTGTTGTTCACCACTGATACCTTCTCGCCAGCAATGAGGTTGGCTGCCTCCATCAGGTCCTCATCGAGTGTGATGCTACCCATGTAATGCAGGTTAGCCTCTGTGATGGTTGCACAATGTATCTTCGATTTCAGTACTTCTATCAGCATGACTTATACTTGATGTTGTCGATTAATCTAACAGGAATAGCTCCACAGAATACTGTGATACAGCCAACGATATAGTCGGAGTCGTCCCAAGTGTTCAGGCTCAGGAGCGAGTTGCCATCTACGATTTCGTAGTATTGCACCTCAAGTCCTTCGACTGCGTTGATGGTATCGATGACCCACTGCTTTGTTTCTGCAAGGGTATGATTCTTTGCATAGTTCTGGCTGGCAAAGAGTGTCTGCGAGATGGTCAGCGCAATCTTGCGCTCAGCAGGCGAGAGTAGGGTGTTACGGCTTGAGAGCGCCAATCCGTCTTCCTCACGTACAATAGGGCAAGGGCATATCTCCAGTGGGAATTTCAGGTCTTCCACCATACGGCGAATGACTGCAATTTGCTGGAAGTCCTTCTCACCGAAGTATGCACGATCGGGTTCGGTCATCATGAACAGCTTGCTCACCACCTGGCACACTCCGTTGAAGTGTCCTGGGCGGAAGCCGCCTTCCATCACCTCGTCGGTAGGCGGATAGCTGAACTGACGCGTGTCGGGTTCAGGATACACCTCTTCTACTGATGGTGCAAAAGCAATCAGTTCCTTGTTGATAAATATTTCGAACACACTCTGCAGCAACTTACAATCGTTTTCGAGCGTGCGAGGATACTTGGCAAGATCGTTCTTGTCGTTAAACTGAGTAGGATTCACAAAGATGCTGACAACCGTCACGTCGTTTTCTGTCAAACTGCGAGTTACCAGCGAAGCATGACCAGCGTGGAGGGCACCCATCGTGGGCACTAAACCAACTGATTTGTTAGCAAGGCGCTGAGCTTTCAGCTCTGCCTTCAAGTCCGATATCGTTTGAATTACTTTCATTCTTCTTTTGATTCTAGTCAAAATGTTCTGCAAAGTTAGTAAATTTCTACGATATAGTTGTCAGAAACCCTTAAAATGTTGATACTTCAACATTATTTCTCACAAAAATGCACTCTTTTGAGCATAAATCATCACGAACTAATAAATAATGTGTATCTTTGCAACACAAAACCTAACATTATCAGTCATGAAACAGCTATTATTTGTGCTTACTGCCATCCTATTGGCAACCACAGTTCAGGCAAAGAAGGTGAAGGTAACCATCGACGGAATGGTTTCGCCCTCACAGACAAGATTGTATCTCATCATCAATGAGGACACAGCAAATGCTCAGTTGATTCCCATCAAGGATGCCAAGTTCTCTGTAACCATCAAGGTCGATCGCGATGCATTCATCCGTCTTCACGACTATAAGCAATGGCCCGAACGCAGTCAGTTCATCCTCATTCCTGACAGCAAACACATCACCATCGACTGGGACAGAGGTACCATAAAGGGTTCGGAGAAGTCGCTCGAATTGCAAATGGCTTGTCGTCTCATACGAGATGAAAGTCCTGAGGGGTTTCATGTCGATGTATTCACTGACGACCCTGAAGCCTGGCGTGAAGCCCGCTTGACTGAAGCGTCAATACGTGAAGATATGATGAATAATCAGAGAAGGATAGCCAAAGACATGATTCTCAAAGACAAGGAGAATGCGGCTTGTGCCTGGATTGTCTATTGTTTCCCTGAGGTGATTGAAGGAGAGATAGGAGCGATGCTCGACAACATGCAACCCAAGTGGATGAAGCATCCTATCCTGAAGAAGAAAAAGTAACAGACAGATGCAAGATTTTGTTGGGTGTGGGATTTACTAAGAAACATCCAAAAGTATAAAAGTATGAAAGCAAGTTATTTTTTTTTCGTAGGAATTATTAGCTGTGCTATGATTTCATTCATTGGATGTAGTGACGATGACGAAACATACAAGCCAGTTAAAAAGAATCAGTTGTATTACGATGGCCACACTTACGACATGACACCATCCGTCAGTTACTCGCCTGGCAGCCACACATACAGTATGGGCCTGCGACCGTTATATACCCGCGACTGGGAGTTCCACTTATTCATCGACTCCACTTTGGTTGGGAAGACAATCGACCTCAGTACCCCTTTGACAGGCAATATCTATGCTGATTTGGGAATAGATTATAAAATCGGCAGTCCTATCAATGACTATATCGGATACATGTGCATGAGTATGGGAGACGGCATCATGTGGGGATACATCGGTAGTATTGACTTTTCAGAAAAACAATACAAGGAATCCATCTTCAAATTCGGAACCTTACACATTGACACCAATGAACCGGAATTCCAAATGAATATATCGGGAATCCTCAAGGACGGCAAAGGATTCAATGCTTCACTAAGTTTCCCAACAAAAGACATCAAGATTATAGTTCCCCTCTATAAATGAATAACATAAGCGGCGTCAGCATAGCTGGCACCGCTTGTCGTAGATGGGGTAGGGAAGTGCTTACTTCTTGTCTTTCAGCAAGTCGCGAATCTCTGTGAGGAGCACCTCTTCGTTGCTTGGTGCTGGAGGTTCAGCAGCTGCAGCATCTTCTGCGTCCTTCTTCTTGCGCAGGCTTGTCAGCTTGGCGATTCCCTTAATCATGAAGAAGATACAGAGAGCGATGATGAGGAAATCGACAACGTTCTGAATGAATGCGCCATAGTTCCAAGTAACAGGTTCGATAGCAGCTGCGATTTCGTTGCCTGCTGCGTCGAGTTGTGCTGGAACTCCGTCTTTCATCACAATCTTCAAATCGGTGAAATCTACACCACCAAGGAGTACACCAAGAGGTGGCATAAGGATGTCGGATACGAAACTGGTTACAATCTTGCCGAATGCACCGCCGATGATAACACCGACTGCCATATCCATCACATTACCCTTGAGGGCGAATTCCTTGAATTCTTCTACAAATTTTGCCATGTTCGTTCGTTTTTATCGGTTAATACTAAGTTCTTGTATTTGTGGGCAAAGATAGTATAAAATCAGATAAGCACCAAATTTATCTGCACGAAATATATGTTTTTCATGTCATTTACACTTGGAAATTATAAAAAAGGGGGGTAGAAATATCAGTTTCTAAGGAAAAATTTGCCTATTCCAAGAGAAAGAATTATCTTTGCCTAAGGAAAAGTTCTATTCCGAGGCTTGGAATATATGTTCAAAGGCTTTGAATATATGTTCAAAGACTTGGAACGGACCTAATCCCTAAGGGTAAACCTTTTACAATCAAGGGGTAATCAATTTTCTAGTCAGGTAAAAAAAAATACAGCATCATGGGTAGCTACAAAATCAAAGAGATGAGTGCAGGAATGACCAACAGCGAAAGAAAACAGTTTCCTGTGCAAGAAGTTTATAGCATGTTCGACAACGAAACCACGATGGAGTGGATGGAGAAATACAATCCGATGCTCAATCGAGGACTTATCAGCAGTGTGTTCGAAGCGCTGTCGAAAGTACTGGTAAACGTATTGCCCGAGGGCCATACGGTGAAGATTGACGGCTTGGGCGTGTTCAGTCTTTCGCTCGAATTCTGCAACTCAAAAACAGAGGAACCAACTGACGGGCAGAAACAAGTTCGCGAGTATCGTCGAGCGCAAGCCAAAAGCATCAACCTTAAGGTTGACCGCATGTTGGTAGATGAGATTAACGAAATGAGCACCTTCGAGCGAAATGGCAACGAAGTACTGACAATGGGGCAGCACACTTATACACTTCAACAACGCATTGAGCGGGCACTCGCTCATCTCGAAAAGCACAGATTCATCACCCTTACCGAATATGCCAACCTCAATCAGATGAGTCGCACATCTGCGTCCGTAGAGCTGAAACAACTGGTGGCTGACCCTTCGTCAGGAATCAAGGCGAATGGAAGCGGAACCCACAAAGTATGGGTGAAAGCATGAAGACTTACAGAACTTCTGTTAATTAATCATAAAATATGACTAAGCGGATTGCTAATTAACAAATAATGTGTAACTTTGTGCACGCAACAATTCATTATGAAAACTTTGCAACCTGTCATAGTAACTCTAATGTTGTTCTACATGTCGCTGACGATGCAGGCACAGAATGTGTATATTTCTGGAGGCGGTCAGACAAATGAACGTCGAACTGTGGGGGAGCAGATACGTTTCTCTGTCTCCGGATGGATTTATGGTACAGATGATATGGAGCAGAAGCCGTATGCCTTGCCAAATGCGAATGTGCAGATCGTTTGCCTGAACGATACAGCAGAGTCAGCGGTTGCTGTGTCGAACAAGCAGGGACGGTTCAGCCAATACTTGAGCGTGCTCAAGAAGCGCGTCAAGAAAAAAGATGGGCTGAGGGCGGCATTGAAGGTATCGTATGTGGGGTATGAAACGGTCGTGAAGGAACTAAAGGGAGTGGAACGCTACTACGACGAGAACCATAAGGAATATGGCTCTTCGTGGTATGTTGAAGCCGATACCATTGTGCTGAAGAGCAAGCCGATGAGTACGGAAGAGGTGCAGATCGTAGGGGAGTTGAAGCGGATGTATGAGAGTGGCGACACGACGATATTCAATGTCGACGCCTTCGAGATGCCTCGCGGAACTGTGTTGCTGAACCTGATTCGCCGTATGCCTGGACTGAGGTATGAGAACGATCAACTGACCTACCGAGACAGCGTGATTCATGAGATCCGACTGAACGGTGAGTCGTTCTTTGCCCACGATATGAAGATCGCGCTCGAGAACATCGAGAACGAAGACCTGAAGCAGTTCCGAGTGTACAAGACACAAGCCGATACACTCAGTTCAGACACCACGAAGCACTGGGTAGCTGATATGATTACAAAGAAACCTGTCAACCGTGTGGAAATGACAAAGCCCGAAATCGGTACGACGAACATCAAAAACACCTATCACTTCCAAATGCAGGGTCTGCAATGGAGGTCGGGCAACAAGGGAGAGTGGAATGCAAACGTCATCTTAAATGATTTGCCTACAGCCAACTCAAAGAAAACAAGTTCAAACCACATCAACGGAAGTATTAGAAGATGGTTTGGGAGGATCTATCTACAATATTTGCCAGAATTCAGTTACGAAGACACGCGAAGAAACGGCGAGAGCCTCAGTTCGACCATCATGCCCGAATATGAGCAGTATTCTATTTCGTCGAATGAGTCGAAAAACTATTCCAGCACGACCGGTCACAACATGAATTTCAATACTCCGATAAATAAATACAAAGGGTCTGTAAGTGCGTCTGCATATTATCGCTACAACGACAACCGTTCGCAGCAGCGGAACAGCAATGCGACCTATAGCGGCAATCCGTTTGCAGGTGAGAACAACGAACTGCTCGATGAGGATGCCTTGAAGCCAATCAGCCTGAACCGAAGAACCAGTGAATCACAAAGCCGTTTACATCAGCAGTCGTTCAGCATACAGAGCAATTTCCACTATACTTTCGACGGAAACGAAACAATCAAGAATCCTCACGTATACATCCGCTTTAGCTACGATGACAACCATAGCTATGGTTCTTCGACAGAAAGGCAGCAGACCGATTACCTGCAATATGGCGACAGTGTGTGGAGCTACTACCGACAGAGTATTACACCCTCAAATACGAATTATCTCCGTTTATCGGCAGAGTATGGTTTCAATTTTGGTTCGGATCTCTTCCGACAGGATATGAACTTCTTGTACGAATTCTCAAACAACAAGAACGAGTCGGAAAGTGTGGTCTACGACCTATTGAACAACCATCAACGCCTGGACAGCATCAGTAACCACCAACAGAACACAACGATTGAGCATCGTATGCAGCTAACCTATAACCTCAGGATCAAGAACTTTAGTTTCAGTCAAAACATCGGATTTTATCCCAGACGCCAAAGCTATCAATACGAACGACGAGACGGGGTAGGGGCAGACACCACACTGACAGCCCCTACAATAAATGCGCAATCATCGTTTACATATCGGTTTGCCCAGAGCCGCTCGATGTCGATTTACTATACTTTCCGCAATGAATTACCGTCTCCATCGATCCTTGTGCAACCTACTACGAACTACAATCCGCTCTACATCCGAAAATCCAACCCTAACCTTAAGAAACCCGAAAATCACAGCATCAACCTGAGTATGTATTTCGGAGAGTGGTCGTTGAGCGGCAACATCCGATTTCGCAGAAATGATATTGCCAATCACTCCGTCTATAATACAAAGACAGGAGGAACGGTTTCGTCGTATGAAAACATCAATGGCAATTGGGGGGTTAGCTGTTCTGCCAGCTATCGTACAGACTTCCGGCATTCAAATATCAACGTGAATGCAAATTACAACTACAGCCATCAAGTAAACTACATGCAAACATTCGGAGCTGACGGAAAAAAGGGAGCATCTAATATACACAATATTACCATAACTCCTCGTTTCGTGATGTACACCAAGCATTACGACCTCACACTCAACGCAAACTATAGTTTCCAATGGGGTCGTAGCGACTATGCAACTTCGATGGACAAGCGGCATGGGTATGGACTTTATAGTCATCTGAACTATTGGCTGGGCAACAGGCTCACCTTCAACACCGACCTCAATATATCTGGTCAGGCAGGAAGCCAGATGAGCGAAGGAAACCGCACAGACTTCATTTGGAACTTAGGTATAGAATATAAGGTGTTGCGCGACTACCGAGGATTACTCAAACTCACTTGGTATGACATCCTCCGCGAGGAACGTACATACAACATCAACATCCAGCCAACAGGTCGCTACGAAAGTCGCACTTCAGGCAATCCACACTATGTATTATTGACGTTCCAGTATAAACTGTATAGGATGAAGTAAAAGATGAAAGTTCTGCTATCATTCATATCAACTTTGATGCTAGTCTGTGTCTCGCTGACGATGCAGGCGCAGTATGTTATTGTAAGCGGTGGAGGGAACAGCATCGGATCAAGTCAGACAAGACAACAGCAAACAGTAGGGGAGCAGCAGTATTTCCATGTCTATGGCAACATCTATGGTACTGACGACATGGAACCAACGCCGTATGCGCTACCCAATGCGAATATCCTGATTGTGTGTCTGAACGATACATCTGTGTCGGCTGTTGCGGTGTCAAACAAGCAAGGAGGATTCTCTCAAAGTATGTATGTGCTGAAGAAGCGTATCAAGAAGAAAGAGGGGTTGAGGGTGGCCATCAAGGTGTCGTATGTGGGCTATGAGACGTATGTAAAGGAACTGAAGGCGAAGGAACGATACTACGATGAGGAGCATAAGGAATATGGCTCTACGTGGGAAGTCAACACCGATACCATCGTCCTAAAGAGCAAGCCGATGAGTACGGAAGAGGTGCAGATCGTAGGGGAGTTGAAGCGGATGTATGAGAGTGGCGACACAACGATATTCAATGTCAACGCCTTCGAGATGCCTCGCGGAACTGTGTTGCTGAACCTGATTCGCCGTATGCCTGGACTGAGGTATGAGAACGATCAACTGACCTACCGAGACAGCGTGATTCATGAGATCCGACTGAATGGTGAGTCGTTCTTTGCACACGACATGAAGATTGCCCTTGAAAACATTGAGAACGAAGACCTGAAGCAGTTCCGTGTGTACAAAACACAGGCTGATACGCTGAGTACCGATACAACGAAGCACTGGGTGGCCGATATGATTACGAAGAAACCGGTGAATCGTGTAGAACTGACGAAGCCAGAAATCGGAACAACGAACGTGAAGAACACTTATCACTTCCAGATGCAGGGCCTTCAGTGGAAGTCGGGCAACAAAGGCGAATGGGATGCAACGGTGAGCTTGGATGACTTACCTGACGCAAATTCGAAAAAAAACAGCCGGAACCGTATAGAAGGAAGTTTCAGAAGACGGTTTGGAAAGACCTCAGTTCAGTATCGCCCCCAGTATTCCTATAATGATCGACGAAGCAACAATGAGACTCTCAATTCGACCATCATGCCTGATTATGAGCAGTATTCTGTATCGTCGAGTGAATCGAGAAGCTATAGCAACAACATTAATCAATACCTGATTCTTAGTGGGCAGGTTTCGAAGGGAGAATATAGCGGGTATTTGAGTGGAAACGTGAACTATAACTACAGTGATAATCAAAGTTATAACCGAAATACTAGTTCTTCATATAGCGGCAATCCGTACGGAGGAGAGAACAAGGAGCTGCTCGAAGAGGCATCGTTGAGAGCTATCGGACTGAACCGCACCAGCAGCGAATCGAAGAGTCGTTCGCATCAGCAGACTATTGACATACAAAACAACTATAGCAAGTATTTTAAAGGAAACAAAACGTTTAACCATCCTAGCTTGAACGTTCGAATGAACTATAGCAACTCGCAGAGGTATAGTTCATCAACCGAACGACGGCAAACCGACTACCTGCAATATGGTGACAGTGTGTGGAGCTATCATCGCCAGAGCATCTCGCCTGGCCATAATAACCGTCTCAGCCTTTCAGCAGACTTTGGTTTCAACTTCGGCTCAGAAAAAACGCGTCAAGATGTCAGCTTCAGCTATGAATTCACTCACAACAACAGCGAATCGGAGCAAGTGTATTACGACCTGACGAACAACCATCAGCAGTTGGACAGCATCAGCACATACGAACGTAATATGATGACTTGGCACAGAATGGGACTGAGCTATGATATTTCCATCAAGAACTTCTACATTAATCAAAACGTTACGTTAGTACCGACTCGTCATAGCTATGAGTATATAAGACGTGACGGAGTACGTGCCGACACAACGGTGCAGGCTCCAATCATGTACGCCACCACATCGATGTCGTACCGGTTCAAGCAGAACCGCTCGATGTCGGTGTACTATAACTTCAGCAACCAACAACCTTCTCTGTCATACTTGGTGCAACCAACAACGAACGACAATCCGCTTTATATCCGCAAAGCGAATCCGAACCTTAAGAAAACGGAAAATCACAGTTTCAACCTGAGTATGTATTTCGGTGAATGGTCGCTCAATGGTTCATACAATTTCACAAGAAATGCAGTTGCCAATCATTCAATCTATGACACAAAGACGGGAGGAACAGTATCGACCTATGAAAATATCAACGGAAACTGGGGAATGCATGGTTCGGCCAGCTATCGAACGGACTTCCGTCATGCGAACATCAATATCAGTGCAAATTACAACTTCAATCATCAGGTGAACTACCTCCAGACCCGCGGAACAGACGGAGGGAAAGGTGCATCGGATGTGCATAATATCAACATAGCGCCACTATTCGTGCTCTACACCAAGCACTACGACCTCACACTCAATGGTAACTACGGCTATCAATGGGGAAACAGCAACTATGCGATGTCGATGGAGAAAGTGCACACATATAGATTGAACACCGCATTGAACTACTGGTTGGGGAACAGGCTCACCATCCACACCGACCTCAACATATCTGGTCAGGCAGGAAGCCAGATGAGCGAAGGTAACCGCACGGACTTCATGTGGAATATGGGTATAGAATATAAGGTTCTGCGTGATTATCGTGGACTGCTGAAACTCACTTGGTATGACATTCTTCGCGAGCGAACCAACTACAATATCAACATTGGACCGACAGGACGATATGAGTCTCGTAGTTCGGGTAATCCGCATTATGTATTACTGACTTTCCAGTATAAACTCTATAGGATGAAATAATTCTCCCCATGAGGGGAGATGTCCAAGGATAGAGCGGGTCGGTTTGTACACTCCATATTGCATTTTTAACATTTAGAAAAGAAAAAAGGGTAGGGGGAAAAAATATTTGGCAATAGATAATTGTTAATTGATAATATTTTTGTAACTTTGCACACTGAAAAGAAAATTAGGATGAAATACCGCATTTTATATATGTTATGGATGGCGATGTTCATATTGCTGATTGTGGCATGTGCCTCACAGAAACATTATTGTAATTGCGGTTGAACGCAGATAATTCTTAAGTTATAACTTTTTATATTAACAAATCAATTAAGTAAAAGAAAATGGCAGTAAAAGTAGCTATTAACGGTTTCGGCCGTATTGGTCGTCTGGCATTCCGTCAGATGTTCGACGCAGAAGGTTATGAAGTAGTTGCAATCAACGACTTGACAAGTCCTAAGATGCTTGCACACCTTCTTAAGTATGATACAGCTCAGGGTGGTTTCTGTGGCAAGTTCGGTGAGAACAAGCACACTGTAGAAGCTGGTGAGGATAACATCGTAGTTGATGGTAAGAAGATCACTATCTATGCTATTCCTAACGCTGCTGAGCTTCCTTGGGGTAAGCTTGACGTAGACGTTGTTTTGGAGTGCACAGGTTTCTATACTTCAAAGGAGAAGGCTTCAGCTCACTTGACAGCTGGTGCTAAGAAGGTTGTTATCTCTGCTCCTGCAGGTAACGATCTTCCAACTATCGTTTACAATGTAAACCACAAGACTTTGACTCCATCTGACACAGTTATTTCTGCAGCTTCTTGTACAACTAACTGTTTGGCTCCTATGACAAAGGCTTTGAACGACTTTGCTCCAATCCAGAGCGGTATCATGACAACAGTTCACGCATACACTGGTGACCAGATGATTCTCGACGGTCCTCAGCGCAAGGGTGACCTTCAGCGTGCTCGTGCTGGTGCTCAGAACATCGTTCCTAACTCAACTGGTGCTGCTAAGGCTATCGGTCTTGTAATTCCTGAACTCAACGGTAAGTTGATTGGTGCTGCTCAGCGCGTTCCAACTCCAACTGGTTCTACTACAATTCTCCACGCTGTTGTTAAGGGTGAAGTAACTGTTGAAGGTATCAACGCTGCTATGAAGGCTGCTACTAACGAATCATTCGGTTACACAGAAGAGAAGCTCGTTTCTAGCGACATTATCGGTATGAAGTTCGGTTCATTGTTCGATGCTAACCAGACAATGGTAAGCAAGATGGGCGACGGAAACTCTCTTGTACAGGTTGTTGCTTGGTACGACAATGAGAACTCTTATACTTCTCAGATGGTTCGCACTATTAAGTATCTCGCTGAGTTGAAGTAATACCACTCGGACATTTTAATAGAATGCAGATTGCAAATCCATTACGCGATTTTGCAATCTGCTATTTTTTATAGAGATCTTATTTAAATCTGTTTCGCAAGAATTACCAAACTTTTTGTATTCCTAACTTTTCCTAACTATTTGTATTCCTAACGTTTTGTTTTCAAAATAGTTTATTTATCAAGAACACGCAAATCTTTTCTGATGACAAAGTAACAGAAATACATAATAAAGAAAAATAAAGGGAATATGCTTAACAATTAAATTAAACATAACACCGATTATGAAAAAAACTTAAGTAAAAAATAAAAAAAATGAAATTCCGAGTAGATATTTAATCTATTCCGAAAATATTCTTAAAGATACGAATAAGCAATTTCAATATAATTCCAACAAGTATAATTAATAGTATACTTGTGATTATAATTGCGATTGCTGTCAATACTTTTGAAACCATAAGCAAGTGTTTTAGTAAAGACGCTATAAATTTTTTGCAAAGTAACAACAAATATCTTAGATAGCCAAATAAAAAGCAGAAAAATGACAGAAAATAAAACTTTTAATCAATATTAAGTCACTATTTATATTTATAATAGTATCTTATTGATAAAAAACAGTTTTTAGATTGAATAGTTATTAAAAAATATCGAAAAAAGTTTGTTAGTAGAAAATAAATGCTTAAATTTGCAAGTGAAATATAAACTGGTGAAAGAATGCATGAGTAGAACGAAGGTTTTGTTTATCTGTCTTGGAAATATTTGCCGAAGCCCGATGGCCGAAACAATATTTAATCGCATCATTGATAATCATGAGACACAAAACGAATTCTATGTTGACTCTGCAGGATTAATCAGCTACCATCAAGGCGAGATGGCAGATCCGCGCATGAGAATGCATGCAAGACAACATGGTTACGACATCACCCACAGATCTCGTCCGATACGAGTGCACGACTTTGATAGTTTCGACTATATTGTCGCTATGGATGATGACAACTACGATCGCTTGTACGATTTGGCTCCTACAATAGCAGATTCAAAGAAGATTGTGCGAATGGCTGACTATTGTACTTTACCCGGAGTTAATTATATACCCGATCCCTACTATGGTGGCGATCAAGGGTTTGAACGTGTGATAGAGATGCTTGAGAATTCTTGTCTTGAATTCTATCATTTCTTGATAAAACAGCGAAAGAATTAAACATAACAAATAACGAATTAAATATACCTAACTTAAAATAGTAACTAATATGAAAGGACTTTTAAAGAAAATGGCAATTGTTGCCGGATGTTTTGCATTCAGTGCAACAATGATGGCTCAGACAAAAGTTTTGTATCTGAGCAGTGTAGAAGGTACTAATGTATCTCAGTATGACGGTCAGATTCGTAATGTTACAATGTACCGTTCGATGTATAAAGGCTGGAATACACTTAGTGTGCCTTTCAGCATGACTACAGAAGAGCTGAATGCTGCATTCGGTGCTGATTGTAAACTTGAAAAGCTTTCAGCAATTAAGGCTAATGGTAGTGTAATCGACCTGTATTTTACAGATGTAAAAGCTGATGGAGTTGAAGCAAATACTCCATATCTGGTTTATTATACTGGAGAGACAAAGAGTATTAAGGTTGTAGCTAACGAAACCCAGATTCATGCTGATGATGCATTCGTAGCTGGACAATATGATGGTAAGGTAAATGTAGGTTTTCATGGTGCAGCTAAGCATATCGAACCAAATGCAGAATTCAATATGTATGGCATCTATGTAAAAGATAATGCAGAAGCTGCTTTCACACAAGTAACTCCTGAGACTAGCGGATTCTATGCTACTCGTTGTTATATCACAGTTGAAGGTGTAAGTAATCCTACATTCCGTGCTCATCATAATGTAGAACCTGCTACTGCAATCAATACGGTAAAGGCAGAGAAAGCTAACGGTGAAGTGTTCAATCTGAATGGTGTTCGTCAGAATGGTATTCAAAAAGGTGTTAACGTAGTTGATGGTCAGAAGGTAATCGTAAAATAATCTTCTCCCCTCCCCTACTCTTTTCAAAATAAAAATCCTCAGCAAATTTCTGCTGAGGATTTTTTTTGATTAAAGTAAGTATTTTTACAAACCTGCTTGCTTAGCAAAGAACTGACGAACATCCTTCCAATGATAATATGGAGCAATATCGGTCGATACAGGAATCGAAGTCTCACGCTCATTGTGTAAGAACTTAACAATTACATCATTACCCTTACGATAGAAAATCAACTGGATATTAGCTCCCATTGGAGACACATAATAGTCGCGCCATTTCTCATCAATCTTGTTTACGTCTGGCTCGTTTGAGTCGCAATCCTTAAGGCGCATAATCGCAGCAAGCGGAATGATATTTCCATCATGTCCGAAACGAAGTGTGGCTACATCGCCTTTACCTTGAATAGCTAAGTCTGCCTGATCTATGAAATGCTTCAGCAGTGGTTTACAACTTTCGATAGCTGTACCTTTATTTAAAGGACTATCACCATCACAAAGGAAGAACCAGCAGTTCTCATTTTTCCACAGTTCGTACATCTCTTCTGGTGTAAACAGATCGAACATGTCGATATCAGTTTCCATATCTTGCAAATCCACTGCAACATTGAATATCTGGCCCATTAAGCCTTTCGGTCCTTTAGAAGGATCCTTATACAACAAAGACAGGAAACGTGTCTCATCAGGCACTCCACGATTGCCGAAGTCGCTATGGCTTTTCCTCCACCCATTGAAATCGTTCTTCTCCTTATTATATTCATCTGTATGTGAATTCAAATACCACATGTTTGCGTTTGACGTTTCCCAGTCAATATTGAGCTTGGGATTCAGTTCTGTCAGGCGTTGGATAAAGGCAACCATACTGAGGGCAACACGCATACTCGTAGTAGAACGTGCTGTAATCACTCCTTTCTGTTTAAATACTTCTGGATAATTCTTGAACATGCGTTCTGCAATACCTCTATGCTGACGTTTTCCTAATGGAGCCAATTCATCAACATGGTGATCGGCTTCATCCCAAATATCCCAAAGTTTAGTCAAAGTTTCAACGCCCTTTTCTGTCAGCAACCCTTCTTCGTGAGCTTGCGATAAAGTGTTGAGTGGACGAAGATAATCATTGTTGTTCAGCATATAACGCGAACCATGACGGCCATAGTGACTGATGTAGAATGGTTTATACCCTTTAGGAACAGGAGTATATTTTACATCGGTAGGTACTGGGTATGCATAATACACTCCCCCACTCCTTCCGGGATTCTCGCGTATTTCCTCTAAAGCTGTTTTCTGAGCATTAGCAAATAATGCTGTAAACAGTAGTAAAATTACATACAATAAGGTTTTTCTCATGATGTTGTTTAGGTATTAATTGATTGTTGTTAATAGAAGGTGGTAGACTAAGCTACCACCTTATTTATATAAACACCATTGGTGAGGTTAGCCACCAAAGTTATCGAAGCGAATCATATCGTCTTCCACGCCAAGGCTGTGAAGAAGATCAAGTACCGTCTTTGCCATCATTGGAGGTCCGCAGAGGTAGTACTCACAATCTTCAGGAGCTTCGTGAGCCTTCAGATAAGTATCACCCATTACAGGAGCAACAAATCCTGGTGTATACTTGATTCCTGCCTCGTCTGCCTTAGGATCTGGACGGTCAAGTGCTAGATGGAAGTGGAAGTTCTCAAACTCTTTATCGAGTGCGAGGAAGTCATCGAGGAATGGAATTTCTTCCAAAGCACGTGCACCATAGAAGTAGTGCATTGGACGTTTACGATCTTCATCGCTGACACCATTTCCTTTCAGCATGTGCATAATCTGAGCACGCAGAGGAGCCATACCGGCACCACCACCAACCCAAATCATCTCACGACCAGTTCCGTACTGTGGACGGAATTCTCCGTAAGGACCAGACATCGTTACCTTGTCGCCTGGTTTCAGCGAGAAGATATACGAAGAAGCGATACCTGGATTTACATCAATAAAGCCAGGACCTTGGTCTTTTGGTTTGAATGGAGGTGTAGCAATACGAACATTCAACGTGATGATATCACCCTCATCAGGATAGTTAGCCATAGAGTAAGCACGGATGGTTGGTTCTGGGTTCACACACTTGAGAGGGAACAAACCGAACTTCTCCCATGCAGGCAGATAAGTATCGCCTATGAGACTCTTGTCGAAATCCTTGTCGTAATCGATACATGCGAATGCTGGTATCTTGATCTGTGCATAAGAACCTGGCTCGAAGTCCATGTGCTCGCCTGGAGGCAAAGCAACTTTGTATTCCTTGATGAAGGTTGCCACGTTCTTGTTGCCAATGACGGTGCACTCCCATTCCTTCACACCCAGAACTGAATCTGGAACCTTGATGGAAAGGTCTCCTTTCACCTTAGCCTGACAGCCAAGACGATAACCTTCTTTGATCTGCTTACGTGTGAAGTGACCCTTTTCTGAGTCAAGGATTTCACCACCGCCTTCTACAATCTGACACTTGCATTGTCCACATGAGCCTTTACCACCACAAGCTGATGGAAGGTACACATTCTGTGCTGCCAAAGTAGATAGTAGGCTTGCACCCTGATCAACAGTCAGTTTCTCTTTACCGTTAATCGTGACAGTTACCTGTCCGCTTGGTGAGAGATATTTCTTTGCTACGAGGAGTATGACAACCAAGATGAGTACGATGGTTAGGAATACTCCGATACTATATAGAATAAATGTCATATCCATTTGTATGCTCCTTTCTTTTAGATTTTAAGACCAGAGAAACACATAAATGCCATAGCCATGAGACCTACTGTGATGAATGTGATACCAAGTCCCTGAAGAGGTTTTGGTACATCTGAGTAAGCCATCTTCTCACGAATAGCTGCAAGACCTACGATAGCGAGTGTCCAACCGATACCTGAACCGAGTGCGTAAGCGATACAGTCGCCTACACCACCGATAGCCTGTGTTGAAGTCTCTGGGTCAAGCAAAATACGCTGTTGCATAAAGAGAGACGCACCCATGATGGCACAGTTCACAGCAATCAATGGTAGGAAGATTCCCAATGCGTTGTAGAGAGATGGAGAGAACTTCTCAACCACCATTTCCACCAACTGCACCATAGCTGCTATGACAGCGATAAATAGGATGAATGCGAGGAACGTAAGGTCAACACCGTCAGCCAGAGCGCCTTCAGCGAGTACCTTTGTCTGAAGCAGATAGTCTACAGGGACTGTAATCAGCAGCACGAATGTAACTGCGATACCCAATCCGAGACTTGTCTTTACTGTCTTAGATACAGCGAGATAAGAACACATACCTAAGAAGAAAGCGAAAATCATGTTGTCCACAAAGATTGAACGGACGAACAAACTAATGAAATGTTCCATAATGTTTCTGTTTTGTTAGGTATGTTAATTACTTATTCTCTTCTTTGTTTACTGCACGGTGTACCCAGATGAAACAAGCCACAAGAATCAATGCCATAGCAGGCATTGTCATCATACCGTTATTGATATAAAGACCGCCATTATCCATGTAAGCACTGTCTGGGATAATCTGGAAACCGAGTATTGAACCGAAACCAAGCAGTTCACGTACGAAGCCTACTACTACGAGTACGAAAGCATAACCAAGACCGTTACCGATTCCGTCAAGGAAACTCTCCCAAGGACCGTTCTGCATAGCGAAGGCCTCGAGTCGTCCCATCAGGATACAGTTGGTAATAATCAGTCCTACATATACGCTGAGTTGTACACTCACGTCATACACGTATGCTTTCAGTATGTTGCTCACGATGGTAACCAAAGCTGCAACGACCACCAACTGAACGATGATACGAATACGGTTTGGAATTGTCTTACGGAGCAATGAGATAATCACATTCGAGAAAGCTGTAATGACAGTAACGGAAAGTCCCATTACGATTGCCGGCTTCAGCTGCGAAGTGACTGCAAGTGCTGAACAGATACCGAGCACCTGTACGGCTACTGGGTTGTTCAAGTTAATCGGGCCTGTGAATACGGCACCATTCTCTTTAGAAAATAAACTCATATTCTTAGTCCTCCATTTCTTCTACTTTAGGTTCAACTGGCTTATCAATTGTCTCAATCTTCTCATACTCATCAACTTCTGGAATCGCTTCTGCATCAGCAGCATCTCCACCAGCGAACGCCTTAATTACGTCTGCATGTTGTTTCAGTCCGGCCTGTATCATGTCGTTCACACCGTTCGAAGTCAGTGTGGCACCTGTTACAGCCTCTACGATAAATTCCTGTCCGAGGTTACCTTCCTTACCTTTCTTCAATACACTGAGGGCTACGTTGCCGTCTGCATCGAAAATCTGCTTGTTCTGGAATGCATCCTGGAAACTCTGATCGTCCTTGATGCGAGCACCCAGACCTGCAGTCTCTGACTCGTGGTTGAAGAATGTTCCGAAGACAGTCTTACCATCTTTATTGATGGATACCCATCCCCAGATGCCGCCCCACAAACCTGCACCCTTTACCTTCACAATCAACTTCTCTTGTCCGTCAACTGTTGCTGTAAGGGTTGGGCTGTCGAGCTCTCCACTCGTGATAACTTCGTTGTACTTTGCATCAGCATCCTCACAGTCGCGAATGTTGAGTGATGCAAGAATCTGTTTCTTTGTGTCAAGTGCTACGTTCTTGTCCTGAGTCTCCTTCAGTGCAGAAGCGACAAAGGCCAGAAGGAACGCAACGATGATGACCATTACGGCTGCATATACTATCGTATAAACATTGCCATTTGTATTCAATTTAGCCATAGTTCAGTTCCTCCTTATTTTACTATAGCACGTTTAGCGCGCTTTTTAATATTTGCTTGAACGAAACAGTAGTCGATGAGCGGAGCGAATACGTTCATCAGCAGGATAGCGAGCATCATACCCTCTGGGAAACCAGGATTGAGTACGCGAATCACGATTGCCATCACACCGATTAGGAATCCGTAAATCCACTTGCCGGCTTCTACACGACATCCAGTCACAGGGTCAGTTGCCATGAATACAGCACCGAATGCAAATCCACCGACTGTCAACTGCTCCCACCATTCGAAGTTCTGAGCACCATCGTAGCGGAGAAAGAATGCCATCAAAGCACCTCCAACGAAGGTTGAAAGAATAATCTTCCAACTTGCGATACCTGCCCAAATCAAAATCACTGCACCAATCATGATAGCGATGAATGATGTCTCACCGATAGAACCAGGAATCGTACCGATGATGGTATCCATAGCGCTGTAGGTTACAGGCTCACCTGCTGCCAACTGACCAAGTGGTGTTGCACAACTGAATCCATCTACCGTACCGTTGATACAATCCATATACTTCTCGTTCACCCAAACCTTGTCACCCGACATCATAGCAGGGTAAGCAAAGAATAGGAATGCACGAGTTACGAGTGCTGGGTTGAATATGTTCATACCTGTACCGCCAAACACCTCTTTAGCAAACACAACAGCAAAAGCAGTTGCAATAGCGATGATCCAAAGTGGACAGTTTACAGGAACAATCATTGGAATCAGCATACCAGTCACGAAGAATCCTTCGTGAACCTCTTCCTTCTTCCATTGAGCGATAGCAACCTCAATTCCCAGACCTACGACGTAGGATACAATGATCTTTGGAAGCATCACAGCCAATCCGTACAGGAACTGACCGAACACACCGCAACAGTCGTCTGTGCAACCAATTGCAAGGCTATGCTGGTAGCCGATGTTCCACATACCGAAAAGGATGGCAGGAATGAGGGCAATAACAACAAAGAATATAGAGCGCTTTGAATCGATGGCGTCATGAATCTGAGCGCCACGAACCTTCGCAGTCTCACTTGGCACATAGAAAAAAGTCTCTGCTGCGTCGAATAGAGAGCCGAAAGCGCTGAGCTTACCTCCTTCTGAGAAGGTAGGCTTCATTTTGTCTAACATGTTTTTAATAAATGCCATAGTCCTTATGCGTTTTCTTTACGCAGCATGTCGAGTCCTTCTCTGACAATGCGCTGAAGTTCTACTTTACTACTGTCAACAAACTCTGCAACAGCAAAGTCCTCAGGAGCTACCTCATAGATACCAAGTTGTTCCATGCGGTCAATATCACCTGCGATGATTGCCTTCACAAGTTGTTCTGGATATATGTCCATTGGGAATACAGAATCGTACTCTCCGCTGAAAATCATGTGACGATGACCACCCTTCACACGAGTGTCGAGTGTGTACTCCTTCTTTGGCATCAGCCAAGAGAGGTATGAACGGCTTACTGAGAACTCGTTCAGACGAGGAGAAATCCATCCCAGCAACTCATACGTCTTGTCACCCTCAGGAATCACAGTGATTTCTGTGGTGTGAGCACCCACGAACCCATCTAATGATGATTTCATACCAGTGAGAGGATTACCGTCGATAACACGTACAGCCTTGTCTGTCACGATATTATCACCTACGATGTCGCTGATCTTTGCACCCACAAGTGCCTTCACATACTTTGGTGCCTTCACCTCACTACCTGCAACAGCAATGGTACGAGTCAAATCCACCTTACCTGTGTTGAACAGACGTCCAACGAAGATCACCTCTTCTGCACCAAGGGTCCAAACCACTTCACCCTTGTTCACAGGGTTGATGTGATTAATCTGTACACCCACGTTTCCAGCAGGACATTTGCCTTTGAACACTGTTACTTGTGCATTCTTGGTTCCTTCGAGTGCGCTGCCTGGCTTCACACCCAGACATACCTTTGCTATCTTAGAGAGAGCATCGATACCTGTCTGGAAGTCAGCCTCCTGACCTTTCACCACAAACTCGAAGTCTGCAGCAAGCGGCATATCAGCGAAGGCAGACACGAAGATAGCCTTTGGAGTATCCTCCGGACAGGCAGTCACAGCGTATGGGCGCTGCATCATGTAGCCAAATAGGCCACTCTCGAGCAATGCCTCCAACACCTTCTTACCGTCTGCAGGAACACCCTTGCTGAATGCTGCATACTGCTGCTCAGCATCGGCCTCCACTTGAATGCTTAAAACTTTGCGACGTTCGCCACGTTCCACCAGCGTTACCTTACCGCTGACAGGCGATGCGAACTTCACCTCCGGATGCAGTTTGTCAACAAACAATGCATCACCGGCCTTGACAGTCTCCCCTTCCTTCACTACTATCTTTGGCTTTACTCCGTAGAACGCATCGGGCACAAGTCCGAAGACTTTCGATGGTTTTGCGGCAATTACCTCAGCAGCAGCTTTACCTTTCAGGTTGATGTCCAAGCCTTTGCATAATTTAATTACATTCGCCATAAAAAATGTGTTAATAATATATTATTAATTTCTTTCGTTTTTCTAAGAGCATGCAAAGTTACGAAAAAAAAGTGAAAGGAGAATGGAGTAACGTGAAAAAATAATAAAAAATGGAACAAAACCATAAAATCATCATAAAATAGAATAGAAAAGGCCCCGAAAGTCATGAAAACTTTCGAAGCCAATATCAAATAAATGCTCAGCTTTTGTTTACAATTTTCTTTACAATTGTCAACTAAATAAGCCGGCTAACTGTTGTTCATTCTTCAAAATGATATCCATGCAAATGCTCCTCAGGGAATATCGAAGCACACAGACGATACAAACGTGGATCGTATGCTTTCAGCTGCTCACGAGTTTTCAGAGTGAATCGATTACCACCATTTTGTGGAACCACCATCCTACAAGTGTTGAACCATGCTTGAGCACCCTCTGCGAAGTACTCCTCGCTATTAGTCATCGAGTATGTACCACCCCAAAGTCCCTCACGCTTTGCATGATTGAAAGCCGCAATCAAACTGTCACGAAACTCCGTGTTGATACGTCGCAAGGCAAAATCGACATTATGCGCAAATTCGTGCACCATAATACTCTCACTCCAATAACGTTCCCTGAAGTTCGGGATTTTCACCAGGTTCTCCTCCCCTATCGACATCACAGGCAACTGCAAGGTTGCTCCGTAACCTCTTCCGCGTTGATCCCAATCCGTATCGGGCCACCACACCTTCATCATTTTGCATTCGGGCAAGTCGGTAATATTTTCCTTAAACCCCACCACCCCAATTCTAAAATGACATCGAATCATCTCCTCACGTGCTTCAGGAATCCGACTCAACATGTGGTTTGCAATATAGCGAGCTTGTAGCAAAGCCGTATCCGATACGGCAGCTGAAGCTATGACAGGTAGTCCGTTTGCACTCACATACTTCTGATACCAAGGGTCAAGAGGCGATTCTTTTCTAGCCATCCATTGTGTGAGAGTTGGTGGAGGAGTCGTCACCTTATCCTGTCCTCGACTATTAATTGTCAAAGCAAACAACGTAATTAATATCAAAACACTTTTCTTCATTCTTCCCGTCCCATTATTTTACATTATAAATAAATTATTCAGTCTTTCCCTATCCAGTCGAAAGATGGTCCAGTCCTTCATCGGCTTAGCACCAAGAGAGAGATAGAAATCGATACTTGGCATATTCCAATTCAGACAAGTCCACTCCATTCTACCACAATTAAGTTCTTTCGCCTTATTTGCCAAATGGAGGAATAGCGCCTTTCCATAACCTTTTCCACGCTCTTCTGGCCACACAAACAGATCTTCCAGATATAGTCCTGAATGACCAATGAATGTGGAGAAGTTGTAGAAGTAGAGCGCAAAACCCACCTCTTGGCCGTCAACCACTGCAAAGACCGCCTCTGCCCTGTGTCGGTCGAACATCTCCGCCTCTAACACCTCAACAGAAGCAATCACCTCGTCTTCCATCTTCTCATATCGGGCAATCCCCTTGATGAACTCCAGCAACAGCGGCACATCCCTTCTCTCCGCTTGACGTATTTCACAGTTCCCTTTCATACCTTTAACCCTTAACCATTATTATTTACAAGTACCGTCTGTATAAACGTTAAAGTAAAAAGAGTCCGTAAAATTTCATGCCTACCAAACACCCATAAAACGTATCTTTTCATTTGTTTAAACATTACAAATAATTTCTGCAAAGTTACAACATTTTCTTCATATCACAAAATTATTCAAGAAAAACTCTTCATATAAAACAACTACGAATATGGAGCAGTTACTTCTCAGCAATTCCGTATCGACAGTCTGGGAATTCTTTATAATTAACTAATTATATAAAAAGGAGAGCAGAAGCCATCCCTACTCTCTAATTACATTTCCCTACATATCCTAACCCTTCATCTCCTCAACTGCTGCACCCCAACAAAGCCGTCATCACTCATTAGTACGTCCTACCTCATATGTGTCTCGTATGTATCTCATATGTATCTCATATGTACCTCATACATTACTCAAACGTCTCTAATAGGCATCCCTAAAACAGAAAGTGGTCTGGAAATACTTTTATCAAATATATGTTTGGTATATGTCCGGTACATGTTCTGTAGATGTTCGGTAAATTACCGAACATCTACAGAACATAAAGCGAACAAATAGCGTACATTAATTGAAGATGGATTGAACCAGCTTATTGGCAGTAATTAGGATTAAACGAAGGGATGTATGAGATAGATATAAGATAGACATGAGATAAATATAAGATACATTGGAGGTTCGTACCTTTTCCTTAATAGCACACTTTAAACTGTCACAAGCTGTGCCAGAATCTAATATATGCAATGTATGAGCGTTTCCTTTTTCATTTCAAATAATGGTTTCTTTCTATATTTATGAGAATAAAAGGTAAGTGGATGATGTCCGAAGTCAATGGGCAGCCAGTATTGACGAACTCTAAGCAAGTGCTGACTTACGAATCAGCAACAGATTTCTATTACAGCTTATCAATTAGTGCAATTAGTGACCTGAATGTGTGGGTAAATCGCTGTGAAGGTCGTTTCAATGTCAATGGTACCACATTAGCTCAGTTGGTGAAACTGCCTGATTCTAATATTAAGTTTTCTCAGCAGCTCAACCTCATTTCCATTACTGACAACGAGATTCAGCTTATCGCCAATAGTGAGACATTTATCGATGGTGAGTCTCACAGAAATACGACAGGCTTGATGGAGCGAAAAGTACGTGTGACCCACGATTATAGCGATGATATCATAGGTACTTGGGAAGGACGTCTCACCAGTGAACAGCGACAATCAGTTGCATCGCTGGGAATACAAGACCGATGGCACCTTAGTCTATTATCGTCAGAACGAAAAGGGCGAATGGGTAGCCGATGTGAACACAATGGCTGAATACTTCGTAGATGGTACGTTGCTTTGTTCACGCTGGAAGAATGTAGGCGACGATACAGAAAAGCGTGAAAGCTTGGAAATCGCATCCATCGAGAATGGCACGATGAATTGGACGGCTCTTCGTCAGAATGAAGACGGCTCTACCTATACTGCCAATTTCAGTATGACACGTGTGAATCCATAAAAACACGGAATCCCTTTAATTAGTCTTCCAAGCATACAGATAGCACCGCAGCTAATCCCCCCTGTGGTGCTATCATTTTGCATATTTAGAACGTCAGCTAATAATAGTACGCCCTAGGGCGCACTCGAGTGCGCCTTAAGGAGAACTGCAGTGCGCCTTAGGGCGCACTATTCTCCCACCTATAACTCTTTTCAGAATGAAGGGGCAAAGAACACATTATATTTAAATATATTGCTGCCAAATAAAATAGATAGAAAGTATAACTAAACCGACTTGACAAGGTGTTTCATTTCGTGACCTCCCCACATGCTGTCATTCGCATAACGAAATCCTGCTTTGGCATATAGTGATTCGCCTATAGGGTTGCCCTTATCGACCAAAAGTCCGACAAGAGGGAGCCCAAGTCGCTTTGCTCGTGCAGCTGTGGCATCTAATAGCTGCAAGGCTATTCCTTGTCTGCGATGGGTTGGAAGAACTGCCAAGGAATCGAGATAGAGTTCTCCTGCCTGTGTCTCATCGTCCATACCGCTGTGATTTCTGCCAAGAAAATGCTTGGCTTGGTCGATGAATGCTTTGCGCAGTTCATGTAATGCTCCTCCATCGTAGCTCACAGCAATTCCTATTACTTGGTTGTCGTTCATCGCAACAAGCGTGTTCCGATAGCTGTACTGAGAGTCATCGCGCTCCACCAATAAGGTCATCATACGACGGAAATCATCGAGATCGTACCCTACCCCACAGAAATGTAAACAACACTCATGGGTCATAGCCATCATGATCAGTTGGGCTATCTCTTTTGATTGGTCTTTTGTTGCTGCTTGAATATGCACAATAATTGGTTGTTGATTAAAAGAATTGTCAACTATAAGCGGTCAATGATTACCACATCTTAATATTATCGTATTTAGGTTCGTAAGGTACTTCGAGGTTGGGGGATTCGAAATAATAGATCAAAGCTGCAATACCCAATCCTAACAAGCATAACCCAATGATAATCAGTGTTCTAGATATACTAGCAAAGAATCCCTTGATGACTTTCTTGTTGGGAAGGATGATGACTCTGAAGACATTTATCGACCAAAAAATGAAAATCAGCAACGGGACTCCAATGAATATCGCTATCAAGAAATAAATAAGGGTCGTCATAATGAACTTTGTTTATTGCAATGCCAATGCGTTCGTTCTTTCAATGTTCAACCAGCTTTCTGTGGGTTTCAATTTGCAAAATTAATAAAAAAAAGTGAAAGGAGATGGAAAAATAAGGAAAAATTGAAGAAATTGATGGATTGAAGTGTATTATGATTGAAAATGAAGTTAATCGAATGGCAATAAGCAGGCTCTAGGACGAATTATCGATACTTGATAATTGACTGTTTGTCGATTAACGAATAATGTTTTCCATTGCTTTCATTTCTCAACTGCATAACTTCTCAAATCCTTCGCCTCTTTGGGGCTTACATTTGGTTCGAAAATCAAGTACATACATGGACAAAATAATAAGGTTCGGAGTACAATTTGGGATATTTTGAATTTTTATGAAGAAATAAAAGTTTTCCGTTTTAACATTTCTTGTTATTGTCGTGCAGAGAATTACACATTTTTAAAATGGAAAAAGTTTTCCAAAACGGAAAATTTCCGAAAAAATTTTTGAAAAAATGTTTGCTAGTTCAAAGTATTTTATTTAACTTTGCAGGCAAAATCGCGACATAGCGAAAACAGAGTCTAAAAAGTATAGATTTTGTTGAACTTAAACGGTTTTTATGAAGTAGCGAAAACGAATTAACAACAAACTTTTACCTAAAGCATTTAAAAATGATACAGACAGTTCTTAAACGTGACGGCCGAATTGTCGGTTACAACGAAGAAAAAATCAAAGCAGCTATCCGCAAGGCAATGCTGACAACAGAAAAGGGAGAAGACGAGGCGCTCATACAACGTATCACCGACAAGATTGGTATGCAGGGCAAGGAACAGATGAGTGTCGAAGAAATCCAGGACTTGGTGGAAATCGAACTCATGCGCAGCCCTCGTAAAGAAGTTGCCAAGAAGTATATCTCGTATCGCGATAAGCGAAGTATTGCCCGTAAAGCGAAGACACGTGACATCTTCCTCGAAATCATCGAGGCTAAGCGTAACGACGTGACTCGCGAGAACGCTAACATGAATGCAGACTCTCCTGCAGGCATGATGATGAAGTTTGCCAGTGAGACCACAAAGCCCTTCGTTGACGATTATCTGCTGTCTGAACGTTCTCGTGAGGCTGTAAAGCACAACTACTTGCATATCCACGATAAGGACTACTACCCCACCAAGTCGCTCACATGTGTGCAACATCCGCTCGACCACATCCTTCAGAACGGATTCAGCGCAGGTCATGGGGAGAGCCGTCCTGCAAAGCGCATCGAGACCGCAAGTGTCATTGCTTGTATCTCGCTCGAAACGGCACAGAACGAAATGCATGGTGGACAGGCAATCCCAGCCTTCGACTTCTACATGGCTCCTTACGTACGCGCGTCATATAAAGAAGAGGTGCAGTATATCGAGCAGATGAGCGGACTTGATTTGCAAGAATTGTATGATGCTCCAATAAAAGACTATATTTACTCCAGCCTTGCTGGCCTTACAGGTCAGGAACGTGCGAAGCAGCATGCCATCAACCGCACCGTTCAGCGTGTACACCAGGCGATGGAAGCATTCATTCATAACATGAACACCATACACTCACGCGGAGGCAATCAGGTGGTATTCAGTAGCATCAATTACGGAACAGACACATCAGCAGAAGGTCGTTGTGTCATCCGCGAGTTGCTGAACTCTACTTATCAAGGTGTTGGAGGTGGATCAACAGCAATCTTCCCTATCCAGATATGGAAGAAGAAGAAAGGTGTAAGCTATTTGCCTGAGGACCCCAACTACGACCTCTACTGTCTGGCATGTAAAGTGACAGCACGCCGTTTCTTCCCTAACTTCGTGAACCTCGATGCTTCGTACAACCAGCACGAGAAGTGGAACATCAACGATCCTGAGCGCTACAAATACGAGTTAGCAACAATGGGATGCCGTACGCGTGTGTTTGAAAACCGATTTGGCGACAAGACAAGTATCGGGCGTGGTAACCTTTCGTTCACAACAATCAACATCGTGAAGCTCGCCATCGAATGTATGCCTATCGAGAACGAGGAGGAGCGCATCAATGCCTTCTTCGCAAAGCTCGACAACCTGCTCGAGACCGCTGCTCTGCAGTTGCACGAACGCTTCCAGTTCCAGAAGACCGCCCTTGTGAAGCAGTTCCAGCTGCTGATGTCACGACTGTGGATTGGAGCTGAGAACCTGAAACCAGACGACACCATCGAGAGCGTTATCAATCAAGGTACACTCGGTATCGGATTCATTGGATTGGCAGAATGTCTTATCGCTCTCACTGGTCATCATCATGGAGAAGACCCAAAGAGTCAGGAACTGGGTCTGAAGATTGTGACTTACATGCGTGATCGCGTCAACGAATTCAGCGAGAAGTTCCAGCACAACTACTCTGTATTGGCAACTCCAGCAGAGGGTCTGGCTGGCCGATTCACAAAGAACGACAAGAAACAATTCGGCATCATTCCTGGTGTGACAGATAAAGACTACTACACCAACTCTAACCACGTACCTGTTTATTATCATTGCAGTCCTCGTCATAAGGCTGAAATCGAGGCACCTTATCACCCACTGACTCGAGGTGGACATATCTTCTATGTAGAGATTGACGGTGATGCGACCCACAACCCAGCCGCTATTATGAACATTGTCGACCTGATGGATCGCTACGATATTGGTTACGGATCGGTGAACCACAACCGCAACCGTTGTATGGATTGTGGCTATGAGGATGCAACAGAAGGTCTCACCGTATGTCCTAAGTGTGGAAGCACACATATTGACACCCTCCAGCGTATCACTGGTTACCTCGTAGGAACGACCGACCGATGGAATTCTGGTAAACTGGCCGAGCTGAAGGACAGAGTGGTACATAAGTAGTTGATAGTTGAAAGTTGATAGTTGATAGTTTAGAGTTGAGAGTTTAGAGTTGAGAGTTTAGAGTTGAAAGTGGAACTGAAAATACTGAGTATAGAAGAAGGAACGTCCGTTGATGGACCAGGATTGAGGACATCCATTTATTTCGCAGGTTGCCGCCATCACTGCGAGGGGTGTCACAATCCTCAGTCCTGGGATATCAAAAACGGAAAACCTGCAACCATCGACGAGTTGATGGCTGTGATTCGGTACAATGAGTTTCCTGTTACCTTCTCGGGTGGCGACCCATTCTTCCAAGTGGAGGAGGTGACCGAACTGGCGCATCAAATCAAACAACAAACGGGGTATAACATTTGGTGCTATACAGGTTATCTGTGGGAAGACCTTTTGAAGCATCCAGAATTCATGCCCCTACTCCAACAGGTTGATGTGATTGTGGATGGCCCGTTTATCCTTGCCAAGCGAGACATCTCACTTCTATTCCGCGGAAGCTCAAATCAACGTATCATCGATGTACAACAATCACTCGCAACAGGAACGGTTGTACCAGCAAAATTCTAAGCATATCAGCTAACATTCAGACAAAATCGGACAGGGATTGCTCCTTGTCCGATTAAGTTTAAATAGAATACAGAATGATATTTTGTCAATTGGAATTGTTTTTGTAACTTAGCAGCCGAAACAGACGATCCAAAGAAATTAACAATATGAAGAAGACGATTACATCAGTCGCGATTGCAGCTATGCTGTCGATGAGTCAAAGCATCTATGCACAAGGCACTTATACACTTGCTGACTGGAAAAATATTGATGCCACTCAGGAGTTGAAACTAAATGTTAGTGAGTTCAAACTCGACTTCAACCACCCCCTACCCTATGCTGATATGCAGAAACAATGGACTGTAAAAGCAGAACTGAAATGTGGTACGTTAGGAACAGAGCAAGTGTTTGTTTGCAAAGAAGGAAAAGCGAGCCATCTCATTGGTAAGAATTCGCTTAACGGAGATATCTCTGTAGGGTTCGACAACATGCATGGACAGTTTTTCGTGGAGGTGATAGACAAGCACGAAAATCCACATCGACTATGTGCAGGACCTAAAGTGGAAACTGGTCGTTGGTATGAGGTGAGTGCAAAGGCACAATATGATGAAAAGAAGGATCAGTCAGTATTGGAGCTAACTGTAGATGGTAAAAGCGAACGCTTGACTTATCCTGGCAAGGCATTACGACATAATGCTTCGATTTGGGTGATTGGACATGGATTCCCTGGAGGATTTCCCAACGCTTTGCAAGTAAGAGACGGAGCTATCCGTAACCTAGAAATAAGCGGAGAACCCCTACCCCGTGTTGATGGGCAGAATCCGCTCTTTACGGATCGTTTTACTGCCGACCCCGCTTTCACTGTAGTGGGTAACACTGTATATGCCTATGTTGGTGAAGACCAAGCAGGACCAGGAGGTTGGTTCAATATGCCTCATTGGTTTTGCTATTCTTCGACCGACATGAAACACTGGACGGCTCATGGACCTATACTCAAATCGGACGACTTCTCATATGCAACCCGTGGAGGTGCTTGGGCTGCACAAATGGTAGAGAAGGATGGAAAATACTACTTTTACGTCACATTGGACCGCAAGGACAAGCGTGATCACGCTATTGATGTAGCTGTGAGTGATTCGCCAACTGGACCATTTGTGCCTGCCCGTAAAGATGGCACCCCACTCATCACAGATGATATGACACCTGACTCCCATAGAGGAAATGCAGACATTGACCCGACTGTGCTGATAGATGATGACGGAACACCATGGATGGCTTGGGGAAACGGCGATTGCTACATGGTACGGTTGAAGAAGAATATGATAGAACTGGATGGTGAGGTTCGTAAAGTTCCGATGCGTAACTACAGCGAAGGTCCTTGGCTCTTCAAACGTGGCAAACTATATTACAACATATATGCATCTGATGCTCCAGGTGTTCAGCCGGAACAGATCGCCTATTCTACAGCAGAAAGTATTGAGGGTCCTTGGACCTATCGAGGATTTGTAAGTACTTCAGCTAATCATGGATTTACCATTCATCCTTCTGTCATTCAGTTTAAGGGAAAGTGGTATTATATTTATCACGATGGATCCTACAATCTGAAAGGAGCACCAGGTGGTGATTGTCGCCGAAGTGTATGTGCAGAGTATTTGTATTTCAATACTGACGGAACTATTAAATTCATCCCCTTGACTCAAGAGGGTATCAGCGGGAAACCTTTAAGATAAAATGTAAGAACATATGAAACGATTAGTTATAAAAATTATACTATCAGGTATTCTTCTCTCCTCATATCTTTCACCCCTTAAGGCTCAGGGATTCCGCAACCCTGTACTCCCTGGCTTTCATGCAGATCCTTCTGTCTGCCGTGCAGGTGATGATTTCTATTTGGTGAACAGCACATTTCAGTACTATCCTGGTGTGCCAGTGTTCCACAGCAAGGACCTTATACATTGGGAACAAGTAGGTGCATGCCTAACTCGAGAATCGCAAGTGAAGATAGAAGGCATGAATGAACAAAGTGGTATTTATGCCCCTACGATACGTTATCATGATGGGCGATTCTATATGGTGACTACTGTATTCCCTTCCAGGAAACACTTCTATGTCTATACAGACAACCCCAATGGCGAATGGTCAGACCCTATCTATATCGACTTCGTTACGGGCAGTTGTGATCCAACCTTATTCTTTGATGAAGGTAAATGTTATTTCTTATGGAAAGACGGAGAAATCAAAATCTGCGAGATTGATGTGAAAACAGGAAAACAACTCAGTGAAATACACCGTTTATGGACGGGATTGGGTGGACGATATCCTGAAGGACCTCATCTCTACAAGAAAGACGGTTATTACTACCTGATGCTTGCAGAAGGCGGTACCGAGCATGGCCATTTTGTAACGATTGCTCGTAGCCGCTACTTAGAGGGACCATACGAGCCAAACCCTTCGAACCCTATCCTGACGCATTTCAGCATGAAAATGCAAAACAGTCCGATTCAAGGCTTAGGACATGCTGATCTGGTGCAAGCCCCTGATGGTTCATGGTGGATGATTTGTTTGGGTTATCGTACACACGGATATCTACAGCATGTCTTGGGGCGTGAAACCTTTTTGGCTCCTGTGACTTGGGAAGACGGTGGTTGGCCTATAGTGAATCGTGACGGAACCTTGCAACTCGACATGAAGTGCAAGACGCTCCCCCAGGTTTCTATGCCTATGGAACCTAAGAAGGATGAGTTTGAAAGTGAAAAATTGTCTCTTTACTGGAGTTACCTGAACATGCCTCAAAAGGAGAACTATTCACTAGATGCCCGTTCGGGATGGCTTCGCATGAAGACCTCTACAATAACGCTTGATGAAGTGGGTAATCCGACCTTTATCGGACATCGTCAGTCGGAAAAGGACTTTACTGCTACCACGAAGGTAGATGTGTCAGGACTGAAAGATGGAGGTGTGGCAGGTATTACAGCATATGCAGCCCACCATAATCACTATGACGTACAAGTAGTGGCTCGTGACGGGAAACGCTATGTACAGGCGAAGATACGAATTGGCGAGATGGAACACATCGAGAAAGAGATTCTACTCACGGCAAAAATCGTATATCTGCGTATCACTGCCGATTCTCAGTTCTATCACTTGTATTACTCAACAGACAACAAGGATTTCGTCCATCTAGCACGTCAGGATTACCGTTATCTAAGTACCGAAACTATTGGAGGCTTCTGTGGTGTACACGTTGGTATTTTTGCCCATACACTAAAGAAAACTCAAAGCTACGCTGACTTTGACTGGACAGATTTCAACTTCAAAGCACAATAACAATTTGTATATTTATCGCAATTGATATATATAACGATATGAACCCAATATTTCGACGTACAGAACTGCTTCTGGGTGAGGATGCCCTCAAACAATTGTCTGAGAAGCGTGTGATTATCTTTGGCGTAGGAGGTGTAGGCTCTTGGTGTGCTGAAAGTCTGATTCGTACAGGCATTCAACAGCTTACTATCGTTGACAGTGATCGAGTATGCATTACAAATATCAACCGCCAACTGATGGCCACTAGTCAAACAGTTGGGCAAGTGAAGGTTGAGGTGCTCAAAGAGCGTCTGCTCAGCATCAATCCTCGAGCAGAAATCACAGCCTTACAGCAGATTTTCACAGCAGAGACAGCAGAGAGTTTCAATATTGGTAACTATGACTATGTAATAGATGCTATCGATTCGCTGAAAGATAAGGTTCTGCTGATCCAGATGGCTACAGAGGCTGGCGTATGTTTCTTCTCGTCAATGGGGGCAGCCCTGAAGATGGACCCTACGAGGATTAAAGTGGCAGAGTTTTGGAAGATTCAAGGTGATCCTCTGGCTCGTGCCCTCCGCAGACGATTCAAGCGTGACGGGCATTTTCCTAAACGTAAGTTCCTATGTGTATATTCAGACGAACTCCTGCAAAATAAAGGTCACAATGCCACATGCGGCACATCACAATGTGTGTGTCCCAAAGCACAAGAAGGACCAGGCGATCCAAACCTAGTCAATCATGAGTGGTGCTCTTCGAAGGCACAAATCAATGGAACCTTAGCCCATATCACAGCTATCTTCGGCTTCATGTTAGCCGGATTGGTGATACAGGACTGTTGCAGAGAACAAAAGACTTGATAGACATTACCGACAAAGGATTTAAATCTCCTGTAATGACTGACAATGGACCACAAATAGATGTAAAGCAGAAAACATGCCCGTCAAAGAATATTGACGGGCACCACGAGCTTGAATGTAATATTTCGTCCCATATTGAAGACACCTTGACGACTTGTTTCACTATTCATATCAGCATATTTTAGTCGACTTAGATGACTCTGATAGGCACGATTCAGTATATTATCTGCAGTAATGTACAACTCGGCTATCTTTTTACCCTTCCACGTTAGATCAGTACCTGCAGAGATATTCAGCAACGTATAACTAGGAGTAGCAGTCTCTGTGTTATCTACCGCATAAATGTGGTTTTGCTTCAAGTAACAATCAATCCCTGCTGCTATATAGAGATTGTCTGCTGACAGACCTTTTGCGTTGTGGGTATGACGTGAATGGGAACCTATTGTGGGATGTGTATGATGCAATAACTCCCATTTCAGTTCACAAGTCCAACGTGGTGCGGGTGTATATGGTAGATATTTCGACGCATTAGATTGATGTAATTGGCGGGCATTCACGTAAGAAAAGGTATTTTCGATGTGAAGAGAGTGAATTGGATGAACATCAACGACAGCCTCGAAACCCAATAGACGTGCATCACCCTGTGAGTAACTATATACGGGGTGTTCATCAATTTCGCTTCCTTCCCCCTTCAGAAAGATGTAGTGGTTGATGCGGTTAGCAAAAAGCGCCAGTTGTGCAGAAACATATCTACCAGTATAATCTATACCCAAGTCGGCTTGAAGACTATATTCTGGTTTCAGTTGCTGGTTGCCAAGTTCATAACGAAGTGCCCCTTCGTGTGTGCCGTTTGATCCCAGTTCGCTCATGTTTGGTGCACGGAAACCGCGAGCTACATTCAGACGTATATTCAGTTGATCGCTTACATTCCAAACGGCACCTAGACTACCAGTCACACTATTAAAGTTACGACTAAAGTCTTTAAACCGTATTACACCATCTTCCTCCAGAGCATCTCCATGCAGATGACGATAATCCATGCGTACACCTCCATTCAACGTCAATTGATTCAGTTGTTTACTAGCTGTTGCATAGATGCCAAAGTCGAATAGATGATAAGCTGGAATGAGGAACTCTTCACCTAAGTTTTGCGATTGCTGCCACATGCCCTGTGCACCTGTTGTAAATTTCCATCTATTAAATTCATAAGTCAGATAACGCAAGTCATAGGTCATAGTATGGAGTCTGAAGTAGAGGGCAGGATTGTGCTCATCTTCTTCAAACTCTTGACGGCGGTTCTGCTGATAGCCTAATATGGCCTTTATCCATCCTTTCGAAAGATTCAATGAGTTG
>Ga0247611_10001814_pt1 | contig 37009 bp, 19 predicted proteins | sample 177DNAGHGhighgp2_FD_192422 | JGI IMG/M metagenome (GOLD analysis project Ga0247611, IMG submission 192422) | Sheep rumen microbial communities from Palmerston North, Manawatu-Wanganui, New Zealand - 1770 DNA GHGhigh gp2 | ecosystem: Host-associated > Mammals > Digestive system > Stomach > Rumen... | reverse complement strand
GAATCACCATCAAAAGAGAGAAAGAACTACAAAGGCTAATAATGCAACACCAACCTCTGATAACAAGCTCTTATTTTTAATATTTTTAAAAATCAAAGTAATAAGAATTAGAACAGCGATTCAAAAAGTAATAAACAATGAAACCGAAGGAAAATTAAACACTTCACGTAAATAGAAATGCTCCCTATCAATTCATAAAAAATCAAAAGAAAAATCATATAAGAAAAGAATTCAAACTAACAATGCTCCCCACAATAAAAACTTCCATTTCACATCTTTTTCTATTTGAGAAAAAACTTGATTGAAGATCCAAATCCAAACCCAAATAAGAAGCACCAAAGTAATAAAAATTCAAAGATAATTCAAAATAAATCAAAATAGTATCACTAAAAAACACTTAAACTAATAATGATATATAAGAAAAATTCCAGATTTTTTAATTTTAAGTTTGAAATTAAATATAACATTACTATAAAGGGACTCGCCTTCTCATAGTGAGAAGACTCAGTAAAATACTGATAACAATAAAAACCCTACAAATGGCTAAAGAAACTATTGATCGTACAGCACAAGCGATCGAATCAGAAACCGATGTCCATTCACAGTGGACTAGCATCGAATGGAAAGACCTTCGAAGCTTAAAAGTCACTTTCAACAAAGTTAGTGAAGTACTATTAAAACTCTTGAAGAAAGGCCAAATTGACCTTACCGCGATTAGCAAGAAATTAACTGGAAGTATTCTAAAGACTGGTTGTGATGGCTCTTCCCTGCCTTTTGACCTCAAAGAAGAGGCAAAAGAAGAACACGCTATTGTCATCAAGCTTCGGAACAACAAGATCAAAGTCTTTGACTTCGAGAATGAATGCACTCTAAGTATTCCCATTGACAGTACTTTCTACCGCAAATTCCACGAATTTACGAAAATGATTACAGAACAAGCTGCTGCGTAAAACGGACAAGACAACGGTCAAGACAAAAGCCCAGATGAATACATCTGGGCTTACTCAACGAGAAAATTCAAAACAGGATAAAAAATATATTAATTTACTATTGACATTAAACAAATATTGAATATAACAATTAAGCATAAATTAAAACAAATACAAATGAAAAAGTTAAACAATTGGTTAGAAGCTATAAATTATAGCTACCCAAACCACGCAAAAAGTGAGTATTACAAGTTAAGTATTACAGAAGAGAACGCGCCAGTTCCTGCACCCCGGAAGAGAACAGACCCAATCCAATGGAAAGTTACTCAATGTGAGGGAACTGAAGATGCCATCCTTCTTGAAACAACTCCAACATGGCTGACCATCAAAATCCAAAAAAATGGGAAAGCCACGAAATTGGACATTCCAAGAAAAAAAAGAAGCATTAACGAACTTCTAAAAGAAGCTTTCAAGTAATACCCCAAGCCAAGCTGAGATTGGATTTTCCATCTCAGCTTTTTCAAAATAATAAAACCTCAACTTGAATTTAAATTGACAGTTGATTATAACGTACAATGTCACTTCACAAAAGGAAGGATAGCTACGGTAGCTAATACCGGAACAAAAAAACAAAATACTATGCAAGAAAAAAAAATCTTTGGAGAAAATGTTGTTGAAGTATCCTCACTTCACGAGGCATTAAGCCTTGACACAGAGGAAAAAGACATCAACCTGATTATCATCGAAAACGTTTCTACACAAGGCAACTGGAAACCTGCACAAGAGCAGAACCACATTCCAAAAGCCATCGCCCAAGACCATGAAAACTATGGCAAGATTATCGTCCGAGTAGGTCTTGGCTATCACTATCTCTACGATACACTAGATGGAAGCTGGATAAAGGCAGTCGATACCGACACAACAAGCATCATAAAAAAATATCTTGCTGAAAAGTAATCAGAATTAAAGGCTATGAGAATTTCTCTAGCCTTTCTCTTTTTTTTCAAAAACATTTTAATATAAAACATAAAAGAATGTTTTATCTTAATATAAATTATGCACGTTAGTATTTGATTCTCATGACCAGCATGATCATGAGTGAACACTTCATGACTACTTCTAGCAGAAGCTTTAGCAAACAAATGATATTCTGTATACTGAGACAAAGAATATGCATCAGTTATCAAATGAGAGAATAACTGTTTTTTCCTCTATATTTCAAATGAAGAAGACATTTTTATCAGCAAAAATATAGATTATTTCCTTGCATATGACGAATACGCAATTGAGAAGAATCAGAAAATCTACAATCTTAAAAATACTTTTATGTTTAAAAACGAAAAATGCACCTATAAAAATACCTTCGCATTTTGAGCTGCATTAAGAGTATTTTGAATACAACTAGAAGAAGGAAAAGAAATATTAGAAAAACAATTTAAAGAGAAAAATCTTACAAAAGAAAAGTTGGATCTCAATTTTACAGATCTCGAAAATTGATACCAATATATTATGCATTGCTGATGAGAAGCCTGTAAAATAATTCACTTTGACAAAAAAATCTGAGAAAAAAAACATTTTATGTTCTGAAATGAACTTATCGCAAAGTGATGAATAGCAAGTTGATTAGACTTCTATGCAGCATACCCAATGACCCCTGCATCAACAATAATTGATGAAATAATAAAAGATGATAAAGTAACATTCTACCAATGAGAAGATGAAATAGCAGTTAGTATGGCAATGCTATGAGCAAAATTTGCTTGAAAAAGAGCGATGTGTGGAACAAGTTGATGATGATTTGCACTAATGACAGAATCAATTTGATTCTCTAACCAAGCTGAGATTTGATGAGTATATATTCTTTCTCAAAGAGATTGACCTAGTACTGGTACTCCTACATTTACTGCTCAATCAGATTTAAACTATGCTCTTAACGCAAGTTTTTGAGATACAAAACCAATAGTATTTGCACCTTCAACTTTTGAAGAAGCATATAATTTCACATGAATCGCACTAAACTGGTCAGATCAATATCAACATCCTATTATCATGTTAGTTGACAAACAACTTTCTGAAAGCTATCTCTCAATTGATCAAAAAACATTAAAACCAGAAAAAATTAAGAAATGAGAACTAATTTCAAAACAGGAAGAAGATACCTTTAAAAGATATGAATTAACAGAAAATTGAATATCTCCATATAGTATTCCTTGAACAGAAAACACATCATTCATTGCTACATCTTATGAACACGATGAATATTGATTTACTAATGAAGAACCAAATACAAAAAAAGAAATGATGGATAAAAGAGCAAAGAAAATTGAAACATTCATCAAACAAGAATTCAATCAAGATTTTTACTGATACGAAATCATTAATCCAGAAGCAAAAACATTCTATATAACAATGGGAATTAACCGCTACCCTATTGAAAATTTCATAAAAGGTAAGGAAGACCTCTGAATAATAATTATAAAATGCTTTCATCCTTTTGATAAAAGACTAAAAGAATTCTTAGACAAAAATGAAAAGAACATCGAAAAACTAATATTCATCGAAATGAATCAAAGTTGAATATTAGAAGATTTAACAAGAAAAGAATGTGAACTATACAGAGAATGGAATAATAAAATAACACATCAAAGAAAATATAATCTCTATCCTTTCTTTGACGAAGATATCCTTTAGATTAAGTAAAAAAAATGAGACATAATACGAACAAAATACAATGGTGTCCATGATGCTGAAACTACCTAATACACCTAGCTCTCAAGCAAGCATTATCAGAACTACAAATACAAGAAAAAGACACAGTAATTGTAACATGAATTGGATGTAACAGCAAAATGAGCCAATATCTAGAATGATATTGAGCAGAAACACTACATTGAAGATGAATTCCTTTTGCCATTGGAGTAAAACTAGCAAACCCAAAATTAACAGTAATATCACTTTCATGAGATTGAGATACCTACTGAATCGGAATTTGACACCTAATTCACGCTGCTAGGAGAGATATTCAAATACTACACATAACTTGTGATAATGAAAACTATGCTCTTACAACAGGGCAAGCTTCAGCGACAACTCCAATTTGAGTAAAAACAAAATCAACACCACAAGGGAACAACCTTGAACCCCTTCACCCAATAAATCTTGTAGAAACAGCTTGATGCAAATTTGTAAAAACAGTACCCGGAAATGATATTAAACAATTAAAAGAAACCATTAAAGAAGCGATTAATCATAAAGGATTCTCACATATTAACATTCAACAAGCATGCCCATCATGGAAAAGATGGTAAAATTACATAAATAATATTTTTTCATGGAAAAACTTCTCTATACAACAATATCAAATACATTTCAATACGAGATTCCTAAAATAAAAGGATCAAGATTTATTACAACACTAATTCCAGTTAATTCAAAAGAAGAAATTGAAAATGAATTAACAAAAATTAGAAAAAAATACTTTGATGCAACACATAACTGCTATGCACGAAGAATCTGAGTAGATGCTAATCAAGACCTTTTCATGAATCGAAATATTACAGCGCACCAAGAAAGAGCAAATGATGATTGAGAACCAAGCAACACAGCATGAAAACCAATTCTAACAGTACTAAATTGAAAACCTGTATACAACATTCTAGCTGTTGTAACAAGATATTTCTGATGAACACTATTATGAGTTTGATGACTAATACAAGCATATACCGAATGAACTAAGCAAGCACTTGAACACGCTCCCCTAATTCAAAAAGAAATAACAAAAAAAATTTCTCTCAACTACTCATATGAAAACGTATCAACTGTACAATATCTTTACTCAAAATACGAAACAAAAATAATAGCCGAAAAATATGACTCAAACATCGAACAAACAATAGCAGTTAATATCGCTCTTTATGACAACATAATCAAGGAACTAATTGAGAAACAAATAACCTATAAATAATAGGACTAAAATATAGCAAAAAAAACAAATATCTGAATATGTCAATATCCTTTTTTTAATTGATTTTAACAAGACAAAAACTACCATAAAATACATTCATCTACTATACAAAACCAATGGAAGCACAATACATTCAACTAGGAATAGGATTCATTTTATGATGTGTTATATCATATCTTCTACTTATCCTTCACTTCAACAACAAACTTTCAAACGAAAAAAAGAAATCAGTAAACCAATCACGTAATACAATACTATGAGAAGTCAGTGAAAAGGTACTACCACTACTTCCAGACTTTCCATACCAAACAAAAGATCTTGTATTCTTATGAAAAGGTGTTGATTATGTCGTTTTTAATTGATTATCAAAATGAAAACTAAAAGAAATAATCTTCTTAGAAGTAAAAAGCTGATGATCAATTCTAAACAGAAATGAAATGATGATAAAAGACTACCTACAACACTACCCTGTAAGATACGAGGTAATGAGAGTAAAATATTAAACTTGAAATAGGGATAAAAAATCATATTTTGAAAGAACACACAAACATCTAATTTAACAAAGATAAGGGAATTAATTTATGAAACCACAGATAAAAAACTGCACAACTGACGTAAAAAAAATACTAAGGGATGCAGAAAAATATTCAATTATTCAAGAATTTGATGGGATAACCTGAGATGATATTATCTTAGCAACCTTTTCAAATGCTGAAGATTTTGAACATACTGAAGCATTCTTTGCTGTTCTATGAATAAACAAAAAATCAAAATTATCTGCTTACATAAATTACTTAAATCAACAAATTGAAGAAACAAATTTTGAAACAACATGAAACTGAAAAATCATATTTGATAAAGACTTTGAAAAAAAATTCAAAAAAATCAATATAGAAAAAGGAGAAAAACGAGATATATTAAAGATTCTAGAACTATGATTTGAGGATATTTCTACAGAACTAAAACAATTATTTAAACTTGATAAAATAAATTGTAAATTAGTGAGAGACTCAATTCACGAATTGTCAAACTCTCCAATGATTCAAGAGGTTGGTTTCCTTGCTTTTTTGGAAATTATCGATACTCTTGTAAACGAACTAAATTTAGATTATAGTGAAATTAAAAAGATGCACATTTCAAACAAAAAATGATCAATAAATAACTTACTTGATAACCTTGAAAGCGAAATCGTTGAAAAAGAAGATAATGACAATATTTCACTAGAAACAGATTCAAGTAAACCAAAGAAAAAAGAAGAAAAGAAACTTACAATCGAATACTTTGGAACTGATCTCACAAAAGAAGCACGTGATTGATATCTTGATCCTGTAATTTGAAGAGAAAAAGAAATAGATCAAGTAATTTATACATTACTTAGAAAAACAAAGAATAATCCTCTACTAATATGAGAAGCATGAGTTTGAAAAACAGCTATTGTAGAAGGACTTGTACAAAGAATTAATGCAAAAGAGGTTCCAGAAAAACTCCAAAATAAAAAAGTATTCTTACTTGATATGTGAACACTTGTTGCATGAACAAAATACAGATGAGAATTTGAATCAAGAATGAAATCAATTCTTGAAGAAGCAATGGATCCAACAAATAATATCATCCTCTTCATCGATGAACTTCATACAATTATTTGAGCTGGATGACAAGATCAAAACGATGCGGCACAAATGTTAAAACCACTTCTATCAAGATGAAAGATTAAGCTTATTGGAGCAACAACATTTGACGAATATCAAAAATATATCGAAAAAGATGCTGCACTAAAAAGAAGATTTCAAGAAGTAGTAGTTAACGAACCTTCAATAGAAATGACAAAAAATATAATCATGTGATTAAAAGCAACTTATGAGGATTATCATTGAGTTGTTATTTCTGATGAAGCAATTGATAAAGCCATTACACTTTCAAAAAGATATATACTAAACAAACAATTGCCAGATAAAGCACTTGATATTCTTGATGAAGCAAGTGCAAGAAAATCTACAGTACAACATAAATTAGATAATGATGATACCTATAAAAAACAAGAAGCCAGAATTGAACAGATTCAAAAAGACATCGAAAAAGCAATTGAAAACCAAGATTATTTTACTGCTGCAGAATTAAAAGAAGAAGAACAAACACTAAAAAAAGAGCTTCAAAAGATTAGGTCAAACAAAAATATACCAACACATTTAAGAAGCGTTATCGAACCTGAAGATATATGAAATGTATTAGCAGATAAAACTTGAATACCAACAAATATTGTTAACGAAGATGAAATTACAAAACTCAAAAGACTAGACAACGAATTAAAGAAAGAAATTATAGGACAAAATGATGCAGTTGATACAATAGTAAAAACACTTATAAGAAGTAGACTATCCGTAATCAAAAAAGATAAACCAATTGGATCTTTCTTATTCCTCTGACCATCATGAGTATGAAAGACTTACCTAGCAAAACTAATCGCTAAAAACTACTTCTGAGATGAATCAGCAATGATTAGATTTGATATGTCAGAATACATGGAAAAATTCTCTGTATCAAAACTTATATGATCACCTGCAGGATATGTAGGATATGATGAATGATGATGATTAACAGAAGCCGTAAAAAGAAAGCCATACTCTGTTATTCTACTAGACGAAATAGAAAAAGCAGCACCAGATGTGCTTAATATACTTCTACAGATTTTAGATGAAGGACAATTAAAAGATTCTAAATGAAGACGAATAGACTTCAAAAATACAATAATCGTCATGACATCAAACATCTGAACAGAAGAATTCAGTAAAAAGAAAACAACAATATGATTTGACACAGGAACTAAAGAAGATGTTGATTCTAAACAATTTAATGACATCAAAACAAGAGTCTTAGAAGAATTAAAGAATCACATAACACCTGAACTATCAAATAGAATTGATCATAAAATAGTATTTAAACCTCTAAGCAAAGAGAATTTAACAGAAATCTTCAATAATCAAATAAAGAAATTCTTAGCTGCTTGGAAAGAAAATAATCAAGTAACATTACCAAAATTTACTAAAGCAGAAGTATCAAAAATAATTGATAAAATCTATGATCCTGCTTTTTGAGCAAGACCAATTGAAAGATATATTAACGATGAAGTAGAACCTAAAATCATCAATTCACTATTAAAATAATTTATAAAATCAAAAAGAGAAAATGTATCTTTACGCATTTAATATGTATGCTGGCTTTGATAAAGTATTCATATTGAATGAAAAAAAATCAGATTTAAAAGAAGGAGACATCATTCAAAACAATGAATGATTCTTTTTTCTTGTACTTTGAGAAAATATAAGCTTTCCAGAAGTATACAATATACTCTACACCTCAGACACAAATTTCACAAAAACATATAAATGACTAATATCACAAGAAACAATGAAACTAATCCACTGGATGGTTTATGAACGATACACTAGCTACAAAAATGTTATGAAATTTTTCATCGATTCTGAAATTGAAAAACTATTATCAAAAGAAATAAAACCAAATAAAAAGACAAAAAATTACGATATAAAAATCTGAAAACACGAAATAAAATGAGATTGAAAAGAACAATCATTAATTGTATTCCCGGATATACGAAGCTACCATAACATCATTTGAACAGAAAACAAACAGTGAATATTCCTCTACTCTCTAGATACACAAAGCATAAAAAACTCAAACCGATGGAAAATAAAAACAGGAAATGAACCATTAATATTCGCAACAAGTTCAGAAATATTCCAAGATTTTAAAAACCTAAAAAATATCTATCTCATAGAACCACAAAAACGATATTATGCATCACAACAAGATCCCAGGTATAAAGTATGAAGTGTACTAGAAAAAATTGCTGAAAACTACGATGCAAAAATAACGATAATTAATTCAGAAGATTTATAAAATACTACAAATTTCAACACCAGATATATGCAAAAATAATAATGTCAATTTGTTTATAAAAAATATCCGAAAACACACATTAAATAGCCCAAAATAGCAAATTTTTTCTTTATTTTTAACTAGAATAACATATCATAACCCAAGGAAATTGCAAAAGCATAATTTTTTACTATTTCTAAAATAAATGAAAATAAAAAAAATTTTATGATCGATCATCCTCGGAGTATACTTAGGGGCAGATATACTATCCCATCTCTGATATGTTGATTGGAATGTTGCTGAGGCAGCTACATCATGAAATTCTATAACACCATTAGTTGCAATACTAATAGACAACGAAACATATAATTCAATAGGTAGTAATTGAAGTTTTTCACGATATACAAATAATTACATTCCTGAAAAATATCAAGGAAGTAATGCAGTTATATTTTCTCTCGATACAAATGAATACAATGCTCCAGAAATAGTAAAACTACTTGAAAACGTTTATTTTGATTGATTAAAAGGTAGTGCATCACGCCTTGTTTGAGTAATAGTAATGGGTAAAATTCCATTGCCTGTAATCAAATATCAAAACTATATTTTCCCATCAATATACCCATATACAGACTTCATAGATCAAAAATATATACGAGATGAAGCGCAAGGATATTTTATACAAAACAAAGCCGTTTGAGAATCAGAAATATGGCACTGACTAATAAGCCTCGATAATTCTACAAAATATAATGACTTTTTCGCAAAACTAAAAAAATATAACGACAATCCAAAAAAATTCATAGACAAAAAAATATGGTACGATGATTTTATTGCTCTTAATAAAAACTTTTTAAAAGAAACATACGAATTATACAAAAACAAAATAATTTTCGCTGAAGATTTAATATATCACCGCTACACAAATCTCTTGGTAAATATTCTACAATTAGATCAGCAAGACCAAAATTCAGAATTACTATGAGACCTTCAAGAATCATTAGCAGCAGTCAATGTAAATATTCCTAATGTACAAACAGCAAAAGAGAAACTAAAAAATAATAAAACACAATTCACACCAACCCTACTTCTACAGAATAAAATCACATGATTTCTTAAAGACTATCATGAAGGAATAAGTACAAAACTATTAAAAACAGTTGATGACAATATAAAAGCATCAGACAGGTGGACAGTAAATGACAGTCACTATCAAAAAATACAACTAAAAGATCAATTGTTATATTGAAACGATGAAGCGAATTGAATGTTAAAAAGCGTTAATGACAAGCTTGAAGAGTATGTAGATCAAAAAATTGAAAAAGAAAAATACGCAATGAAGTCGACAATACCTGTCTACTATCAAAGACGAAGAGACAAAAGAAAAAGGTTCTTATTCATAAAACGTTATGTTCCTGAATATAAAGACTCATATGAATTCTATTATTTCTGACAAAATGCAAATACAATTTCAAATGCAGAACAATTCAGTATCTTCAGATGAACATATAGAAATCTTAATAACCACTACACAAACTACTCAACAATAATAAACGATTCAATTAACCCAGCAAAAACAAGCTACGATAAAACAGACTTAACAAAAAAATGAGTAGGAGCATCTTATGACCTATTCTCAACACAAGTTGAAGCAAACAGATGATACAACATCTTAAATATGGAAACAGAATATAACACATATAATCAAGAAAAAAGACATGCAAAATTAAATGAAGAATGTAGTAGATATTGGTTCTGAATAAGCTTATTTTGATGTAGAGAAAGAGAATGGGTACCAGAAGGAACATGTGTACAATGATCAACCGAACCAAGCCAAATAGCTGACTGTGAAACATTCATCGACTTTTGAAACAGAGTTTGGTGATGATGAACACCATTAAATCTTGATATGGAAAAATATCAAGAACAAGTCTACAAATTTTCTTGAACATACAACTATAGAAATGCCATAAAACCAATCTTTGACATTGCTGGATCAGTAAAATTAGATGCGGCTCAACCAAAAGCAACCAGCTTTGAAGCTGCAAAAACATATATATCACCAATTCTTATGGCTGATAAAGGTTGAAATATTCTTAGAACAGATTTACACACACCATATACAAATGCCCGATATTTTAACTTACCTAGAACATTAATAAACGACAGAAACTTCAAAAAAAATAACGACTCACAATTCACTATAAAAAAAGAAAAAGAATACAATACAGATGAAGAATTAACATACATCTACAGAATAATACCAACAGTTATAAAACATGATGCAACAACAGAACTACAAATAAATGGTTATTCATGATACAAATATGATGAATGATCAGAAACCTACAGCTACTATAAAAGTATTATGAAAGCTCTTGATGCTTCAACAGATGACTCATACTCAAGTAATCTTAATTCAAGTATGACAGAAGTTCAAAATATAATTTTTGACTTTTGAAAACAAATTAATGATACAGAGAATTATTCAATTTGAGCTGACACTTGAGCAATTTTAACATGAATTAAAGCATTAAACCCAGAATTATTAAAAGCTTTATCAAAAATATGATCAGCAACTATCTGACAAAAAGAAAACTGGAAAAACTTTAATGCAATATTTTGAAACAATTACTGAGCAACAGTTGAAAGCTATGTTCAATGATATCATCAACACCAAATAGACTTAAACTCTCCAATAGATATTCGAAGTAAACGATACGTAGAAATAATCGCTAAAATAGATTCAGTCGCAAGAGAACTCGAAAATAAAAGACCTACTGCTAAATCAATATTCGATAATTACAACAATATTTTTAGTGCAATAGACAGAACGAATAAAGTTATAGAAGCAAAAATAAAAGAAGTTCAAGACATAATCGATGAAAAGAAAGAGGAAAATGAAAGATTAGAAGCAGAAAATGCAACTTTAGAAAGTGAAAACGAAGCTCTTGAAAGCGAAAACGAAAGCTTTAATACAGCAAATACAAACTTAGTATCAGCAAATACGACACTCAACAACGACATCAGCACATTAAACTGAAGAATAACAAATATAAATAATGAAATTGAAAATACACGAAAACCAAAAAAGAATCCACTAATTGAGGAAAGAAATACTTTAAATGAAGAATTCTTAACTCACAAAGAAGATTACGACAGATTAACAACAGAAAGAAGCACATTAGATTCCGAAAAGAAAACACTAGAAAATGATTCAACAAGGAAAAATACCATAAATAATAATTTATCTAATGAAAATAGTACACTATCAACAGAAAACAGCAAACTACAAAAAGAAATTGATAACTTAACCGCACAAAATACAAACGGAAGATATAATAGTCAGATAAATGCAAAGCAAAGTACTATCAATAGTAATAATAAGAAAATAGAAGAGAACAATAAAACAATTGAAGAAAACAATAACAAAATAGAAGAAAACAACAAAAGAATAGAAGAAATAAACAAAAGACTATCTGAGATAAAAGAAGAACTAGATCCAATAGAAGATATAAAAGAGAAAGTAGATAAAAAGGATGAAGAAATTAAAAATATTGACAAAAAAATAGCAGATTTATTAGAAGAAATACAAGGAATAAGGAATCAAATTTCATGAAAAAACAATGAGATTAGCGCAAACAACGCAACAATAAGCCAAAATAATGCAACATCAAACGCAAATACTGCAAAAGCTGCAGCTAATGATGAAGCTATTTCATGAAACTTGCAAAAAATAGAAGACAACAAAAAAATTATTGAAGAAGCTGAAATAATAAAGGCAGCCCGAGAAGCACTACAGACACAATTACCACAAATAGAAACAAGAGTAGAAAATTGATTAAACATCCTAGAAAAATGTACTGCTAACCACAGCGTACTTGGAAATATTGTTGAAGCAGATCCATCTACTATACACTATTGAGAAGAAACAGATTCATGCGAAGATACAGATTGAGAAAGTTGATGAGAATGATCAGCAGATGATGTAATTACTAATTTAGTTAAAGAACTACAAACAGCAAAAAGCGTATTTCAAAAATATTTCAACGCAGATCCAAGCAATCCTATTGAAAAGAAAGCATGAATGAATCTTCTTACACAAGATAGACCAATAGATTCTCCAAAATATGTAAGTTTCCAATGAATATGAGAACATGTAATAAAACTTATTTATCCTAATATTTTCAAAACTGAAGTATATAAATCCGCATGAAGTAACATAAAACTTATGAAAACGGATCCAGAAAATGCAAAAAATGAAATATACAAATCCCTACAGCAATATTTTATAAACAAAGTAAACGAATACAATAATATTCTTAAAAACGAATATGATAATGCAAAAAGTATGGATCTCTACTATACATATATTTGAAAAGTAGACATGCTTGCTACACCAAATAAAGCAGTTCGTCCATACGGAAAATTTACTTATGATGAAATGATAAAAGCAATAGGATGAGAAGAAATGCTATATACTTTAGCGGAACTACTCTACTATCAAAGTGTTACAAATAGCACAAGAGAATACCATGATAATATATGAAAAGATATAGACGAAACTAGACAGACTTTTGACATAAATAAAAAAATAGGTTATGTTGTAAGTGAATATCTTAAAGAATACAACGATAAAATATACAGATGAGAACCAGTTCCATGAAAAGAAAATCTTAAACTAGAAAGGAAGAGTTATGCAGGACTCGTAATTCCATCTTATAGTACATGATGATACGAAGTATGATATATTAACTCAAATTGAGCTGATAACGTTTCTCCAGATATAGATGACATAGATATAGCACTAAAATGATGACTATCTACTACAAGAAGTACAACAGCAGATGATCAATCAGAAGTTTGATATGAAGACACACCAACAGACGATGAGGCAAGCCAAGACATTAAAAAAGATTGTTGATACGATCCAAACGAATCACTTTCATTATTTGACTGATCTTGGTTCAAGTGACTAGCTTGTTGGCTAGAAGCTGTATGAAAAAAACCGGTTACAGTAAAAATATATTTCCAAACAAGTCCAACAATCTCTAGTATCACAGAACCTTTAGAACAAACACGAGATGATTATAAAAAGAGTTTCAATACAACAATAGAAGGTTATGAAGATACACCACAAAGCAGTGAAAACCTAAGTCAAAGGACTAAAGCAATTATATCAAATACACAAGTTACTCGAGATGATACAAAAGTAAGTGTAACATGAAGAACTTGAAGCTTAAACTTCCTATCATATGAAGACCTATGAAATATTATTGTTAAAATTCAATCCACTGGAGATAATTGTCTTATCATAAATTGAACAAATACATGTTCCTGACCAGTAACTATCAACAACAACCCATATAAAAAATGATTCTCAGCAAACTATACATTATGAAAAACTACTATATGAAGTGTTATGACAAGTGTATCACTATGTTCAACTGCAGATAACTGCTGAGTTAAAAATATGTCACTTTCTGTTGTTCCATGACCTGTTGACTCATTCAGAATAGAGACAACAACAGATAACAACCTAATAGCTTGAGCATATAGCCTACTAAAAATAAAAGCACTTGATAGTAAACAAAATGAAATTTCAAGAACACTTGAAAAGTATTATGTAAAAGTAAATAAATGAAGTTTGTTCAGAAATTGAGTATCAAGTACAACACAAGAAATCAATGATTTCCAAGATTCTTCAATGATATATAGAGCAGAAAAATGAACATCATGAACTGTTACAATAACAGTTGAAGACGAAAAATGAAATGTTATGTGAAAGAATACCATAAATATCTTCCCATGAGAATTAAAATTAAATGATAAAGACAGCGAAGATATAAAGTATCAAGTGTCAAACGAAAAATATTATAATAAAGACTGAAGTATTAATACAAAAAAAGCTATTCCATTAAAAATATCAATTAAATATGGATGAAAAGCAGTAAAAATTACATCTAATGTTTCATTCTGAACAAAAAATAAACTTGCTAAGATTATGGTTGCAGAAGAATCAAGAGATAGTCAGAACAATAAAAAAATAAAATTAAGAGCTGTAAATTCATTAATCATTGAGAACTGAGAAAAGACAGTATATATAGTTCCATGATATAAAGCAGGTGAAGAAGAGATTACAGTAACAGTTCCTTGACTAGATGACAAAAAAGTAAAATTGAAAATTGAACCATGAGAAATGAAAAAGATATGAATAAAGCTTGATAATGACACAATTTATCCAGAAGAGACATTAAAAGGTGAAGTTGAACTAACTGATGAATGGTGAAATAAAATAGAAAAAACAACAACAGTATCAGTAAAGACAACAACTGAGAAAGAAGTTCTTCCATCAGAGAATCCAACAATCAGCAAAGGAAGCCGAAAATTCTCAATAGCAACAACAAAAGAAGATGCATGAATCCATAAAATTGCAGTAAAATCAAGCGATTGAAAAATCTCAGCATCAAAAATGTTTACAGTAAAAAATTTCTTCCTTAACTGAGCAATCGAATCATGATTGAATATCATGTACCTTAACCTCTTCTGAAATGACTGGTGAAATCAATGGTGATACAATTCTGATAACAAAAAGTTTGCAGAAAATATTATCCAAAAATCATCTAAGACACTTGCTGTAACTACACAATTAATAGCACCTTCAAAAATTAATGAAACAGCTATTATCTTCTGAAAAAAATGAAATATTCAAAACCTATGATGATTAAATATATCTTCAACTCTTAACAACAATAAATTAAATCTAAATGTAGAAAGCATTTGAGACTTTACAATAAACGACACCGTTGAAAAAATTATTGCTGTAAAAAGTGATGTATCTAACGAACGAATTGAGAATACCATCAAAAAAGAAGAATCAAAAGTTATCTATATATTTGATGTAAACGAAAATTATAATTATGAATGATGAATATTCTTAACAAAATGATGAGAAAAAATTGCTGCTATAAAAAATGAAGCAACATTTGAACTATCAAAATTCAACTTAGGACTCTCCCCTATCCGAGACATAACATATAAATGACAAGTACTTGCTAGCGCAATTATTACAAATCTAGATTATTCAAAAATCGATGGTAAAATAGAATGAATAGGATATCAACTATGAGAAATATTTGATAGATGAACAACATCTTCAAAAGTAAAAGCATTGCTATCTACAAATAATACATTAGACAATGCCTACCAATGATATGATTCAATACAAAATAGTGATGAACTAGATAAATATATTTGATTTAGAGCAGATTTCAAAAACATTACACTATTTGCAGAATGAGAAAGTGTTTGAGAATCAACAATACCATTCGGTTCAGAATTCTTAATAAATATATGAGATCCACTACTCAAAAATAGAGATGAAGTTGCATCAAAAAGATGATTATGACAAGTAAAATTCTCAGAACCATCAAAATCAATTTCTAAAGTTACAGATATCGATTATAATTGAGACTGATTAAGAGATTTAATTGTTATATATAAAGACTGAAGCATTAATCTATTAAAGCAATATAACAACAATAAGTTTGAAGACTTATGAACACTTATGGTAAGTGCAGAACAAATAGATGAAGTCTATGTATGAGATGTAGATTGAAATTCATTTGAAGATATCATCATAAAAAACTGAAGGAACCAAATGAGAGCATATACAAACTCTGATTGAGTATTTGATGTTGATTGAAATATAGTATGTCTAAACACAAATTCAAAATCTTGAAAGATAAATTCAGACCCACAAGACTTATCATGAGTAATCCAACAGTTTGTTGAAGATATGGATAATGACTGAAGAGCAGATCTTGTTACTCTAGATAAAATGTGATACCTTAAAATAATATACTGAAATTGAACAAAATCTACACATAGTTACCTTAGTAGAAATGTATACGATTGTGATAAGAACCGATATCAAAGACAAGAATGATCAACAAAAATCGTTAAAAAATTCTGAATAAAATTAGTAACAAAAGGAATAAGTGATGACAGTATTTTAAGACGAGATTGATTAACTTATCCTTCAAACGAAGATCTAAATAATGAAGTTCTAAAATGACAATTAGATCCAAACAAAACACAAACAGAGCTAGAAAAACAATGAATATATATAGACCCAGCTTATCTTAAAAAATTAGAATCATGAAATATCGATAAAGACGAAATTGAAACAATCATAGGATTATCTGATAAAATTGATAATACTGAACAGGCACAAAAAGCATCTGAAGCAGCAAGTGTTTACGTTAAAAATCCATTTGTATGACAATATCTCGACATATTAAACGATGAAAATCTTGCCTTCATTACAGCATATAACGTTGAAAAATATAATGGACTCACAAACACAAAGAAAGTTAATAAACCGACAAAAACATTCAGAGACAAAAACTGATGAGACTTAGATGACTGAGATGAAGTAGAAGTTACAGTAACAATTACTACAAACTGAGTAAAAATTTCAGAATACTTTGATAAAATCTCATGACCATGGGTTGTAGATCGTGATCCAAAAACATGAGCACCAAAAGACTTAAAATTCACAAACTGAACATGAGAAATCGTACAATGAACAGCATGATATGATTTTGGTATTATTAATGCAAACGGAGCTTCATGAATAAGATGATGAGGAGCTTTACAATTTAAATATACATTAAAATATCAACTAGAAAATCCTGTTTATAAAATAAAAATTGTAAGAGAAAAACCAATATCAGCAATAACAGTAAAAAATGCTGAAGAAGAAGACATAACAATTATGCGCCGAAATGGTCTAAAATACGAAGAAAAAAATAAAGATATACTTATTAAAAATCCATTCTGAACTCGGTTCAAAATAAATGATTGACTAAATAACTGAGAACAAGCATATATTAACTTAAATGACATTTGAGACTATATAGACCGTACAAACTCAAAAGAAGTTTATGTTATGGAAAAGAATTACAGAGACCTTAATTGATGATGACTTGATAACTGAGATACAGTAGAAGTTACTGTAACAATACCATTACCAAAAAGTCATATAAATCTTAATGCCATTCTAGAAGATATAAAGTGACCATGGCGTGAATCATGAATACCAAGCTATTTCTATATCACAAAATGAAAATGAAAACTAAATAGTTGAGTTGGTTGATATGATTTTAACATCACAGAAATAGAACCTAAAAAAGAAGGAAATGAATATGTATTTGAATATAAATATAATCTAACATATAAAGATTTAAATTGAAATCCAACAACAGATAATCTTCCTAGTATCATCGTACAACCAGTTGACTGATGCGTTAAAAAAGAAGAAGTTTTGGAAAATGCAAAAACAAACAAAAACAGAGCTTATAATTCAAAAATTGTTGATCTACAAGAACTAGCGAATAAATATGCACAAGGAGCACAAACTGCATATGAAGCTGCAGACAAAAAAGTAAAAGACGACATCGCAAATGCTGAAAAAAATTGAACTGAAGGATCAGCAATCCTTAATTCAACTAAAGAAAAGTTTACAGTAAAAGATATGTTAAAAGAAGTTCGATGAGAAGTTCTTAATAACAACGGTCTAAATTTTTGAACAATCGACCTTGATATCACAAAAATCATGGGTGTTGACTTAAAGAATATTGAACAGAATCTACAAAAATTTGCGAACAGTCTATGTCACTGATTTACATTCTGAACAGAATGATGAGCTAAAACATGTGAATGATTACCTGTGCCATTCAATCAAGCATTCCTTGCTCCATGAAATTATCACATAATGTGATGTATTCCTCTAGAACCACTAACAAAAACTTTATGAAGATGATTACCATCATTTCATTTCCCTGGTACTTTACGGGTTCCTACACCAACAGGACCTATTGCTATTCCAATACCATGGGGACTTGCTAATGATAAATCAGATGAGTTCTTACGAGGATACTCTCCAATGCCAACACCATATTTTTCAGCTATAAGAATATATGCTGCACCTACACTTACAGCGCAATTATGAATTGCAATTTGTGCAGGTTCTCAAAAAGCTTGACTAAACATTCCATCACCAGTTGCAGATATAGGAGGAAACTGTATTGTAACAGCAGTTTCTTTACCATGTTCATCTTGAGGATGATGAATGAGTGATAATAATGATTGAAATTGAGACGAAGGAGAAATATATGAAGATCGGGTATGAGAATATGGAAATACAAATGCATGTAATCCAAAAGATAGAGAATCACCATTCACAATGGTTGCTTCAAATACACTAAACACATCTAGCTACCCTATTAGTCCGGCAGAATGAACATATTTATGATGACTAATTGATATCGATTATGATCCTATTACCTCATATGTTGATCAAATGTGAGACTGAGATACTTGAATAGAAATTAATTGAGTAAAAATCAAATGAGCTAAAGACATAAAAAATAAATTACTATGATGAATACAACAATGAGTACAAAAAATTATTGTAGATTGGATTGATAGGCAAGTACAATACTGGATAAACAACTTATTAAGATTTGAAATAGTATTTACATTCCCTGATATAGGATATCTTTCTGAAGAAATAAATAAAATATGAGGAACAAATGTCGAGAATATCACTAATTCAAGTAAAGGAAATCATAAAGATGAAATTAAATTAGCAAAGGATGCTACAAAATGAAACAAAAAAGTAAAAGAATGGATGGAAAAACAAATAAAAACAGTACATAGTCTTGATGTTTCAAAAGATCAAATAAGACAATTAAATCTTGCTGAATGAGCTAATCCATTCAAAGAATTACAAGAACTCTTTAATAACACAGAACTCGTTAATATATCAACACAAAAAATCCCAATAAGAATACCTCGAATATACAGCGATGATATTGAAGCATACGGAAACTACTTATTAACATGGTATGAAGATAATTCAACAATATTAAATTGATGGGAAGCAACAGTTGAAGCCGCTGTATCAAATTGTAAAAAAGCAGATAAATCAAATGCAGAAAAAGCAAGACATTGTCAATTAGTTGAAGATGCTCAAGCAAAGATTCTTAAACTTAAAAACAAATTCGAAAAAATTGGACCACAAATTTTCAAAAATGTAGAAACACTTGAAGCATACAAAAGATTCCCATTACAAATATACGAATGGCTCCATGTAACCGATAAGTACTTAGGAGATATTTCAGCATTAATTTGAAACTTCTTCTGATACATAAACTATTGGATGGAAGTTAATGCAAACAGATTCACTCAATATTGTGACGCAATTATCACTATTGTAACAATTGTAAAAACATATCAAGTTATGATTGATTTATTTGTAGATTGGTGAGCTAAATGCTGAAAATGTACACAAGATACCTACGACCAATATTCATGTAAATTAAGTTTCTTATGTAGTGCTTTTGAAATACCAACAATCCCTATCCCAAGTGTAAAAATACCGAGTCTATATATTGATCTTTCAAGCCTAAATCTTTCAATGAACATTATGTTACCTCGTTTTACATTCAATCCAGAGCCAATAGAACTTCCAAGATTACCAAATCTACCACAACCACCAGAATTTGGAATTAACTTCAATATAGATTTCGATATTCCTGATATTCCACAAATACCACAACCTCCTGAGCTACCAGAACTTCCATCATTCATACCGCAAGTGAAAATGGAACTTCCTATCTTACCTCCTGCTCCAACAATTCCTGAAATACCAAATCAGATCACATGACTCTTAAATGTAGCAAAAACACTTTCAAAAATATATTGTATCATCAAATCTTGAATAGGTTTAGTATGAGAAAGTGCTGTTAAAGCAAGAATTGAACAAATGACACAAAGGTCTTATGAAGTACCTCGGGTTGATAATCTTGATTTAACATTCTTCTTTAAACAAACACCACTTCAAGGAATAGACATAGAAGTTGATAGTTATGTTAACTTACAATATAATTTCAGTGCATTCTATAGCTTACTAAAGAGCATTGTAGATCCTATAAATGAAAAAACATATAATCTACTTCAAGAAACAGAAAAAAAAGTTAATTACTTAGATAGTAAAACATCTGACTTCGAACAAAAATTAGATAACGCAACAAATAGGAATTACGTTCTTAATGCAGAAATAACAAAAGCGAACACTCCTGATAAAATGAAGGAACAACTTTACGAACTACGTGACTCACTTGTAAATGTACAAGATAAAGAGAAAGTTAATGAAGTAATTGCATTTGCATCAACGAACACAAAAGTTGAAAAGAACGAAAAAGGAATAAATAAAATAAAAAATGATCTAGATAAACTAATTGAAGAAGAAAAAGAAAATGTTAATCATTGGGCAGAATTAGCAATGAACGATTATGACTGATTCTTAAATTCTATAAAAGATAGAAAAGAAGAAGAACCATTCCAATTAACATTTGCGACAAATCTTCTTAACAAAAATGATACAGCTGAAAATGTTATCTCAAAATCAAATGCAACTGCTTTGTTTATTGAAACTGAGAGTAAAAAAGTTGATTGATACTACTCTGCTCTTAAGAATCATACGGCTTCAGAACTAAATATGAGCGAGAAGACATACGAAAATTCAATTAAATACATGGCATCAATTAAAGATAAAATTAATCAGTGGTACAGTATTAAACAGAATCAATATGAATGAACAACAATTCTAACAGACGATGAATGAAATAGTGTTTCAAAACCACTATTAACAGCTGCATCAAACACTACACCATCTATTAATCAAGCATCAACAACCGATTATAGTCAATATGTTAAAGGAATTTTCATCAAAGATTGAGATAAAACAATTAATGCTGTAAATTCTGAATATAACTATAAAAAGTTCATTTGATACTATGAAAAAGATCTTGATAAAGATTGAAAAAACGAACTTATTATGTGGGATAATTACAACCTATTTGTTAAGTATTTTGAAAAATGAAATACAAAGTGAAAAAATGCAATTGTTGTAAGACCAACACTTAAAGAATGATCTCAAAAACAATATATTTCTGCATGATGATTATTCTCAGATCAAATCAAAGTCTACGATCAAAATGCTGAAATTAAAAACTTCCAATTAAAATGACAGAATTTTGATTCAATCAGTCTTTCATGGGACAATAATCAATATGCATCAACAAGCTGATACTTAATGCGTATTATCGAACGTGTAGACTGATTCCGAGAAAGGAACTCTCAGAATACAATCAAATACATTCTATTCCTTCCAAACGGAATGGAAGATGAAATAGAGAATCTATGAATTGAATTACAAGGTAGAACACAAAAGATAAAGAGTCTTATTTGAAATAAAATTTACGAAGTAAGATACTATAATCCTATTGAAGAAACACTACAATTCAATCTTCCAGAAGTTCCTAGAAAACGAGAATACGTACAAGTTACAACAGTAAAATTAAATTGAATATTCTATCAACAAAATGCACCTTGGTCTAATCAACTAGTTTGATGAAGACAAGCAATAGGAGATGGTCAACCTCCTAAAGCAACCGTTGAACTAGAAAGAGTTAAAAAAGATAATGAAGTTATCGATGACTGATATGACTTAGATTGATACGTTGGAACATACTATAACCTAAGAATAACTCGATTCGATGAAACAAAAGTACGTGAAACAAAATTAATGGAACGAGACACAAAGAATAATACAGGTAAAGTATTAAACGAAAGAGACTTTGATAGCTTTACATGAGTCATTCTATTACCAAACTTATTCTTTACTGAAAAAGGAACAAAAACATACAAAATATCAGCTATTGATTCTCAAGGAAATGACACAGAAGAAACGATAAATCTAAATATCCAAATTCCTTGAATTTCAATCGAAGATATTATCCGTAACGAATGATTTAAAGAAGGTATTAAAAGTCCTGTATCAATTATCTCTGAATTAGAAACAGATATTGATAAATGAGATGTTAGCTTTGAAAGATTTAGGAACAACCAAACAACACCTATATCTGCAACAGAATGATGAACAGCAAAACAGACATATCCTGTAACCACAAATCAAACAAAAGTAACAGGACAATATTATGACTATTGAGATGATATATGATTATATTCAAAAGACAATAAACATATAGCAAACGTAAACTGAGCTAATTGAGAAATAGAATTAAAATGAGACTATGCTTGAAGTGTAAAACCTCGCGTAGACCTATCTCAATGATATCCTACAATCAAACTCATGCAAGGAGATACTGCTCTCTTTGAAATCATAATTCAACCAGAAGAATTAATAAAAACAGAAGTATACAAATGAAATGTTATAGAACTTGAATGAGGTAATTATTGAGCATTTGAATGAGGTAAAGCTATCATGAAAGATGATAAAGTAATATTGTATATAGGACCAACATGAGTACTATACACCACTGAAAATCTTCAATGAGATTATACATTCAACAAATCAGATGAAACAATAACTTATAAAATATACGAAGCATTTGGAGATGCTATAGCAAGTATCACCTTCAAGGCAAAACCTCTTGAATAAATCAAGTTTTCCGATATAAACTCTTTGTATTTAACTTACGTAAAAAATGAAAAAAAGCCTAATCACAGTTAGCATCTTAAGTCTACTATTCATATGCAATATAAGTTTTGCATATGAAAGTGACTGTTTATTTGTTTCATGAATAGATCTCAAAAATGGGCTATCTGAAAGCATGGAAATCAATTATAAAAACAGTTTATGAAAAGAATTGCTAACTGAAAAAGGATTGCTAAGAGCTGTAAGGAACTTAAAAAAATACTGCTGCTTTAATTTAAATTGAGCCAAGAATGATAAAACATGTAAAAAAGTAGATTATGATGATATTAAAGATGACTATCCTAAAACACCATATCTACTAGATCATATTCTAAACATTATGCTTAGAAGACTATGACCAAAAACTTATGAAGGTCTTGATTTAGATGAAAAAGCAGCAAAACGAGAAGAAGAACTAGAAAAATTTGCCACAGATCCAGAATGAGCCTTACCACAAAAATTAGACACTTTATACAAAGAATATTGGCTAAATAATCAATGCTGGGATGACACTAGCAGAAATAAATTCAAATCAAAAAATCCAAAGTACATCATATCTCACTATGATTGAACAAGTATATGAACATTCATAAGTAAAATAGAAAACACAGAACAATGAGGAACGTCAATCAATGACAGAGAAAAATTTAAAAAGATTAATGAACGAGATCTAACAACAAAATATTTAAATCTATGTCAAGTTGGAATATATCTTTCAGCAAAACAATGAAGATTTGATAATTCAGACCAAAATACAATTCTCATTCAAAAGAACTGTCTAAATAAAGTTAATGATATACTACAAAAAAAAGCAACACTCTACTGAAAACTCATTACAACACAATCGAATCTCCTAATGCAAAATACTCTTACAAATTATAATAATTATTTAACATCAAGAAGTACCACAGTAGATAGCAGCGCAACAAAAGCTAATAATTACTTATTTTGAGTACTAAGATTAATACAACAAGTAACACTAAAATGTAGTTAATTTAAATTATATACTATCAAAACGATGAAAAAATTATTAACAGCAATTTTAATTACATTATGATCTATTAGTCTGATAACTTCAGCAACAACAAATTATCTTCACATTATACCAGAAACTACATCAGGTACACAAAAAAGTGCAGCTCAAATTGTAAATGATGTTGCAAAATGAGCAGGTACGGTTAACAAAAGATATAATAAGGAGGCAGAAGAAATTGCAAAATCAAATGATATATGAAGAGCTTTTGAAACATGAGTAATGAATTGGGATATAATTCTTAAATACATAGTATATATTATAAGATTTATAAACCAATTATGAATACTTATTTGAAGTATTATGATTCTTTATGCTTGATACTTATATGCTACATCTATCTTCTGATGAAAAGCATCAGAAGGAAAAAATGCCATAAAAAATGCAATAATCTGAATTATTGTAATCATCTTTTCTTACGCGATATGGAAAGGACTTGAATCAATGTTCTTATAATATTTAAAAATAAATACAACAAATGAATGGAGAAAAAAAAGCAGTAAAAATAGCAAGCTTTTGAGCATTCCTTCTCGCAATAATAAAATTCACATATTGAATCATCAGCTGAAGTATGACACTACTAGCTTCGGCTGCAGATTCACTCTTAGATTTAATGGTTTCACTATTAAATCTTTTTGCGCTAAAAGAATCTGCAAAACCTGCAGATAAAGAGCATAATTACTGACATTGAAAAGTCGAATGAATAGCAGCTGTAATAGAATGATTAATAATTATTATCTCATGATGACTCATTATCTTTTCATCAATTAAAAAATTAATACACTGAGAACAATTAAATTCTATAAATGAAAGTATTGTCGTTATGATAATATCAATTATCATCACATGAATCATTGTTTTTTATATGAAAAAAACAGCAAATAAAACAAATAACTTAATAATAAAAGCAGACTTAATCCATTACACAATGGACTTTCTAACAAACACTTGAATAATACTAGCACTTGTTCTTGTTAAATATACAGGATATCAATTCATAGATCAAATCATAGCAATCTGTATAGCTATATATATTATGTTCCCAAGCATAAGAATCATAAAAGATGGAGTTGATGTATTAATGGATAAAAGTATAGAAAAAGATGAAGAAATTTGAAAGATTATTCTAAAAAACGATAACATTGAAAGTTTTCATAAACTAAAGACACATAAATCTTGAGGTAAAGTATTTATCAGCTTCCATTTAGTATTCAAAAATAAAAATATATCACTAAAAGAAGCTAACATAATAAGCAATGACATAGAAAAAGCATTAAAAAAGCACTTTAAAAAATCTAGTATACTCATAAGACTTGATTCAGATGACGAGCTCAGCAACCAAGCATAATTTCAATTGAAAAAGGACTAAACATCATTATGCTAATAACAGTATTTTATAAACACCCAAATGGATGACAAAAAAAGAAAAAACAAACAACGAAATAAATAATCAATATTTTCAGTACTACAAAAAAAATTTCAAATTCTATTTTGTTGGATTCTGCTTTGCACTATGATTATTCATTATTTTATTTGTACTATGAATAATTAGTTTCAATCCTACTCCACAATTACTAAGCAATCCTAAAACATTAAACTACTTAAATAACAACGCATTTTGAGAAATTTGAAGTTGAGAAGACGGAAATAAATGAAACAAAATAAAAAATACGATAATTTCTTCATACCCAATCCTTTATCACATCTGAGAGAATCAAATTCCAAGCCTCAAGAAAAGTTTTTATATAATGAAAAACTTAGAAACAAAAGATATTTTAATCAACCCATTGATTAAATATTTAAGACTACCTGAAATCAAAACAAAATGATTCAAAGCTTGAATAGTTGAAAACATTTTATTTGAAACAGCTGACCAAAAATACTACATCAGCATTGATTTAGACCATAAAAAAATTGAATTATTCAACGCAAATAAAGAATATATTGAACAGGAAAAAGAATTTAGTGAAAAAGAAATTAAAAAAATTATCAAATCAGAATTAACAAAACTTTGACTAACATTAAAATACTATTGAGAACCAACGATCAGTGAAGAGACAGCTTCAAAAATAACATTCTTCTATCCAAGAATCATTGAAGATAAAGAAATATGGAACGCTGATAAAAAACAAGAATGATTTAGTGCAACATTCGATAAAGAACAATGAATAATAGTAAATATTTACAACTACGATGTTCAATCATACCAATTATCTGAATATCAACTTCAAAAAACTAAGAAACAAATACTTGAAAAACTAGCAAACGAATGAAACATAGATACGACAAAAAAATGACAAGAATGATCAATACCTATGCTTAAAGGAAAATATATCTATCTCGAACAATGATGATATTACATTCCTGCATTACTATTTAAATCAGATACAAAAAACTTTGAGAAAAACATTATAGCGCCTCTATTCTAAATCTCAACTTGAAAAGAATAGGAGAATAAATACACTCAAAGCAATACAATTTTATCATTATTTCATACCCATGAATAAAAAATTAACAGAAGGGAAAAATTGTGATTACGTCATCACTGTTAACTTTTGAGATGAAGATAAATCAAAAGTAAGAGGTCATGTATTAGAACATTTTGCTAGAGATATGAAAATGCCTGGATTCAGAGCAGGGAAAGTACCTATGCACATTGTTGAAAAAAATATTGAACCAGCATATATTGACATGGCAATAACAGAACATCTTATTAACGATGCTATCCAAGAAATATTAAAAGAGAATAAAGAAATAAAGTTCATCGGAGAACCTTATGGATACGAAACTAAAGAAGATAAATGAAATACTGTTGTTACTTTCCATTTAGATGTTTACCCTGAAGTAAAAGTTGATGGTAAAAAATGGGAAAGTGTAAAAATGAAAGAGATAAAAGTTGAAGCAACAGATAAAGAAGTTGAAGATTCTTTATTAAATATTCAAAAGAATTACGCTGATTATAAAGATGCTGAAGTTATTTCAGATAAAAATACTATTTCAAAATTAGGATTAGAATTCGTTGATAAAAATGGAGAAACAGTTGATAGATGAACAACTTACCTTTGAGAAACAGAATTCAACGAAGATAAATTTTGGGCTAAAACATTTAACTGAAAAAAGAAGAAAGAAGTAATTGAATTAGCTTACGATGAGAAGAAGTTACCACAAGTTCTTCACGCAAAAAAATGAGAAGCAAAAAAAGTTAAGATTACAATCCAAGATGTTAAAGAAGTAATTCTTCCTGAATTAAATGATAGCATGATAGAAAAGCTTTTCGGTAAAGATGCAGAAGTAAAGACTAATGCAGAATTAAGAGCTTATATCAAAAAAGAAATCGTAAATCAAAAGGAAGAACACGAACTTGTTCATACAATTGAAAACTACCTAAATGATATCAGAAAATCATGAGTTAGTGTTATAATTCCTAAGTCAATGATTGATCAAGAATTCAAAGTAAGAATGGATAATTTAAGACAAAGATTTGGTAGTGAAGAAAAAGTAAAAGAATACTTCGCTCAATTATGAGAAGAAAAAACTAAAGAATTTGTAGATTGAGTACAATCAGCAGCTGCTGAGAGTCTAGAAAAATTCTTCATCCTTAATAAGGTTACAGAACTACTTTGACTCAGTATTAATTGGAATGATCAAAATCAAGAACAATTATTTGTTGAAAAACAAATCTACTGAAAGCTTGTAGGTGCTCTACCTGAAAAAGAATGAAAAACAGCTAAAAAAACTACAAAAAAGACAACTAAAAAAGAAGAAAAATAATTTTTTAACCCTGTAAAATCAGGGTTTTTTAAAAGAGAAGTACAGTATGTTAAAATTCCTAAAAGATTTTATACTATACCCTATCAATAACAAGGACCCAAATAATAAGTTTGGAATATTTTTGGACGTTATATTTAAAAAATACCCAGCCTTCCTACGAATAAAACCAAGTCGAAGAAAAATACTAGCATTCCCCTTTGTTATAATTCACTCTATTTTTAAAAAATAAGATTATTTTATATGAAAGAATTAAAAATTAAAGATGAAACCTATAATGATTTTATGATGTTAAAAAAAATCATTGAAGAAAATTCTAAAGAAAAAGTAACAGATGATGAAGTATTAGATTTTATGATAAGAGCAATTACAGAATCTATTGAACTACCAGAAGATGATGAAGAAGAAACAGAACACCACCATTGTCACTGAGGACATTGTTGCGGTCATTGTAAACACGACTAAATCTTTAATTTCAAACTATTCTTAACTTGTTTGGCAAGAAATAATCAAACAGAATTTCGTCTAACAGCAACAAATTTTCATTCAAATCAATAATCTCAAGGAATATCAGATCATTCTGATATTTTTTGTAAATCATTATAATCTAGTTCAACCACATTTCTATTCATACTATTTCAAAATACAGTAACAATTCACTGTTGCGGAATATAATCTCACTTAAATCAAAGCTTAATAATAGGAATTCCCTGTTTTTCAACGAACAATCATTTATTATCGATTACTTTACTATCCTTTACAAAAATAAATTCTTTGGAAGCAAAAAATTGATACTCACTAGTTTTAGGGACACCCCACTCCCCATCTAAAAAATTTCGAACAGCATCTTGTAATGCTCCTGAAGAATCATATTCTGACTTTTTAAAAAATCTAGCATCCTCTTTTTTATCAACCAACAATGGCTTTAGCTTCTTTAATTTAGCAATAAAAAATCATCATGTTTTTTGAATATGAGGCCAAAATCTTGCAACTAAAGAAGCTTTAGATTCATCAATATAATCTTCTAATCAGAAACTTTTTCAAGGGACATCAACATTAATAAGTTCAACAGAATCTGAATATTCTCACAAAACAGCAGAAACTACTCACTCATTTTCATATGGATTCAATGTACAAGTTGAATAAACCAATTCTCATCAAACCTTTAACGACTTTAATCAAGAAATTAATAACTCCTTTTGTAACTTAGCTAACTTCTCAGCTGCTTGTTGATCCCAATAAACAACATCCTTATCATATTTATACTGCATTCATTCTCATGAACACGGTGCATCTACCAAAACTTTATCAAACATTTCAGGAGCCAAATCTCAAACAGAAACTCAATCATATCAAAGGATAGAAGTATTATATAATCAACAACGATTCAAATTAAAAACTAAAGCCTTTCTCCTTGCAAACGAAAGCTCATTAGCAAATACATGTCATCAACCAAGAGTTAACAATTTATCAGCCAATTGAACTGTTTTTCATCATGGTGCAGAGCATAAGTCCAAAACCAAATCTCATTTTTTCACATCCAAAACTTGAGCAGATAATCCTGCGGATATCTCTTGAATATAGAACAATCATGCATTATGGAAACAATGACTTCCTAATGATTTTACATCTACATTTTCAACATATTCAACATCATTAAATGAGACATTTGAGAAACTCAAAAACTCAGGCAAAAAAAACTGCCATCATTTAGAATGTAAAAAAGATTTTATATCATCCACAGAAACTCTTGAGTTTATAAATTTTACACTCTTAGGTAACCTCTTTTGATAAAGCTCCTTAAATAGCAAAAAATCCTCATCAGAGGATAAAATGCTTTGAACAAAATCTAAATATTTTTGTTTTTTCATTGTACAATTACTTAGAAGACTTCAAAAATTGTTCTGCTTCTAAAGCCGCCTTACATCATGATCATGCAGCAACAACAGCTTGCCTAAACGGAGTATTTTTATCTTTTACATCACCTGCTGCAAAAACTCATTTAACACTAGTCATAGCAGATCAAATATCAGTTTTAATACTTCAACCTTCATCAAGCTCTAATTGTCATCATAAGAAATCAGTATTAGGCTTATGTCAAATAGCATAAAACAATCATGCACAATCAATATCAAACTTTTCATTAGTTTTATTATTAAAAGCTTTAACCCCTTTCAATTGATGACCATCTCACATAGCTTCTAAGACTTCAGTATTCCACAACACTTTAATTTTATCATTCAACGCAACCTTTTGCTGCATTGATTGAGATGCTCTAAAGAATCACTTTCTTACTAAAATCCAAACTTCACTAGCAAACTTTGTTAAATAATTTGCCTCCTCCATAGCTGAATCTCAACCTCAAACAACCAATAATCTACCATTTCTATAAATAGGTAATCATCAATCACAAATAGCACATGCAGATATTCCTCTTTGCCAATACTTATCTTCTCAAGGGATTCTCAATCTTAAAGCAGTAGCTCAAGTTGCAACAATCACTGATTTAGCAAAATAAACCTCATTTCAAGCAAAAACTTTGAATGGTCTAACTGTAAAATCAACACGATCAACTGTCTTAGGTAATATTTCAACACCTTGATTTTGACATTGTTTTTTTATTCTTAGCATCAATTCTGGACCATCAATACCATCTGGAAAACCAGGATAATTATACACCGTAGTTGTAGTAGTTAATTGTCAACCTGCAGGAATTCATCAAGCCATATATCCTTCAAACAACAAAGGATTTAATAATGCCCTTGAGGCATAAATAGCAGAAGTATATCAAGCTGGTCAAGAACCAATAATTATAAGATTATGTACATCCATTATACAAAGGTATAACAAATAAAAATACCAATTACTTATAGCATTAATCTAAATTAATGCAATCAATTTTTATTTTAATTTATTGACTAATTCCATTTTTAATTCATCAAATCAATCTCATTGTTTAACAGAAACAAACACACAATTATAATCTTTAAATTCCTGTTTTAAGAAATCAATTCTCTCTTTATCAACAAGATCAATTTTATTAAACACCAGGATTTTATCTTGATTTGCTCAGATATCCTCTAAAACTTGATGCACTACTTCAATTCTTTCCTGAACAAATGGATCACTTGAATCTATAACATGTAACAATAAATCTGATTCAATACTATCTTCTAATGTTGAAGAGAATGATTTAATTAATTTTGGAGGTAAATCTCTTATAAATCAGATAGTATCATTCAACAAAATCTCCTTTCATAATCATGTCGTTGGATCTGTAATAAGATAACACTTTCAAACATTAGTTCATAATGTCGCAAACAATTTATCTTCTGCTAAAACTCATTTTTTAGTCATAGCATTTAGTAATGAAGATTTTCAAGCATTTGTGTATCAAACAATTCAAACAGTAGGCATTCACTTCTTCTTTCTCGCATCACGGTGAAGTTTCCTCATCTGAGTATACTCTACCAACTTTTTTTCTATCTTCATTACCTTTTCCTTTAAATGCCTCTTCATTCTTTCAGTATTCGTTTCTCAAATACCTCTTGTAGCTCATCAAGAACTTCATGAACTTCATCACTGCCTTGAGAGTTCCATTCACATTCAATAAATTCTTGGTCACATATGCTTAATTGCTGCAAGCTCAATTTGTAATCTGGCCTCTCATCAAGTAGCATGTTTCTCAAAGATTTTAAGAATCAAATCAATTCTATCCCATGCTTCCATTTTATCTTTTAAATTATTCTCCTCACTTACTTCACGTAATCTTTCATTAATTTGATAAATTTGAGAAGGCTTTAATGCATTACCAATAATCAATAGATTTGCTCACATACGAAGCATATCAGAAATAATTTCCTCCAACTTACCTTTTCACACATATGTTTTATGATCAGGAAAATCTTTCTTTTGATATTTTTGGAGAACAACAACACCTCAATAAGTATTTACTAAATTTTCAAGTTCTCTCATTCTATCCTCAAGAATATCTTTAGGAGTCTGTTTATCTACAATATCGGCCAAAAAGACACGAAGTTCTGGCTGTTGTTCAATTTGCATATTTTCTAACTTAAATATAACCTATAAAAACAATTCTACATATCATCATAAGTATCAAGATATACTACATGAGTAACAAGATACTCACCTACTCAATGTTTTCAATCAGCACCTCAAATACCAGATTTTTTTACTCAAGCATGGAAACCTTGGATAGCTTCAAAATGCTCACGATTAATATAGGTTTCTCAGAATTCTAATTCACGACAAACCTTTGTTGCCATATTTAAATCTTTTGTAAATACAGATGATGCTAAACCATAATCACAATCATTAGCATATGCTATAGCTTGATCTACAGTATCAAATTCAACTAATGGAATTACAGGACCAAAAGTTTCTTCATGAATAATATCCATATCTTGAGTACAATTATCAAGAACAGTAGCTGCATAAAAATATCACTTATCACCTACACGATGTCATCAACAAAGAAGTTTTGCACCTTGTTTAATTGCACGTTCAACCTTTTCTGAAACACTTTCTAATGCACGTTCTTCAACAAGAGGCCCCATATCAACAGAGTCATCTTTACAAGGATCTCATACTTTTACATTAGCCATTTTTTCAACAAGGATTCTTGTAAACTCTTTTTTAATATCTTTTTGAACATATACACGTTCTGCATTATTACAAATCTGACCATTATTACCAATACGACTGTCAACAATCCATTGAGCAGTACGCTCTAAATCAGCATCATTCAAAACAATTGCTGGAGCTTTTCATCAAAGTTCCAATGAAACCTTTGTAATATTTTTAGAAGCAGCTGCCATAATACTTTCTCAAGCTGCAACAGATCATGTAACACTAACAATATCAATCTTAGGACTTCAAGCCATTTCATTACCAATTACAGATCATTTACCTGTAACAATATTGATAACTCATGCAGGAAGACCTACCTCATCAACAACCTTTGCAAACTCAGTACAATTTTCTGGTGTCAATTGACTTGGTTTAATAACAATAGTACAACCTGCTATAAGAGCAGCTCAAGCCTTACGAGCAATAAGAAAGAATGGAAAATTCCAAGGCAAAATACCCGCTACAACTCAGATAGCTTTTCTTTTCAAAATAATCGTTTCATTTGGACGATCTGAAGGAATAACCTCACCCTCAATATGACGAGCAAATGAAGCCATATATTCAAAATAACTTATTGTTGCAGAAACTTCAATTTCAGCCCACTTACGGTTCTTTCATTGCTCACGCATAAGTATTTCTACAAAATCTTTTTCACGATTTTTAATTCATTGAGCAATTTTCAATAAATATCATGCACGATCAATAGAGGACATTTTTTCCCAACTTTTTTGTGCATTACGAGCAGCATCTAAAGCACGATTAACATCTTCTATTGTTCCTTCTGGCTGACGAGAAATAACCTCCTCTGTCGAAGGATTCAATACATCAATCCATTTTCAATTTGAGCTCTCACAAAATTCACCATTAATATACATTTTTAAGTCTTTCATCAATATATCGACAATATAAATAGAAGGGAATAACAAATTTAAGGCTATTAAAAAAATAGGAAAATGCAAGTAATTTTCTAAAAATTATCCTACACTTCCCTCCATTTCCAGTTCAATCAAACGATTTAATTCTCAAGCATACTCCAATGGAAGTTGTCTAATAACTGAAGATACAAATCAATTCACTAACAATGACATAGCTTTTTCACGAGGAATTCCCCTGCTCATTAAATAGAACAATTGATTCTCATCAACTTTACCTGCAGAAGCTTCATGAGAAATTAATGCAGATGAATTTTCACAATCAATCAAAGGAATAGTTTTACTAACAGACCCCTCATCTAAAATTAAAGCATCACAATTTACTGCACATACAGCATTTTCAGCATTCTTTCACACTTTAACAATTCACCTATAAGTATTAATTCATCAATTCAAAGATATTGATTTTGAAACAATATTAGAAGAAGTATTATTTCACAAATGAATAACCTTAGCTCATACATCTTGATCTTGTCATGTAGAGGCCATAACAACAGAAAGATTATCAGATTTTGATCAATCTCATTGAAGAATAGAACAAGGATATAACATTGTTGCTCACGAACCAAGATTTCATCAAACCCACTCCATTATTCAATTATCATCAACGATTGCTCTCTTTGTATTCAAATTATATGTATTTGTAGACCAATTCTCTACTGATGAGTACCTCATTTTAGCATTTTTTCAAACATAGATTTCTACACATCAAGCATGAAGCGATAATTGATTATACTTAGGAGCAGAACATCATTCAATATATTGAGCCTCAGATTCATCTTCTAATATAATAATTGTGTGTTCAAACTGTCATCACAAAAAAGTATTCATACGAAAATATGCCTGCAATGGCTGAGTTAATTTAATTCACTTAGGAACATAAACAAAACTTCATCAACTCCAAACTGCTCAATGAAGCGCAGCAAATTTATGATCGGTAGGAGGAACAATATGCATAAAATGTTCTTTTACTAAATCAGGATACTCAATCAAAGCATGAGATAAATCTTCAAAAATAATTCACTGTTCTTTCCAAACCTCCTTTATTTTATGATAAATTGCAGTTGAATCAAACTGACCTCAAGCTCAAGCTAAATATTTAGCTTCTGATTCAGGAATTCATAGCTTTAAAAATGTAGATTTTATTTCTTCAGGAACATCATCCCAGTTATTTGCATATGTTTTTGAACCTATTTTAGGTTTTGCATAATAAACAATATTATCAAAATTCAAATCTGAAATATGTGGTCAATAATGAGGCATTTCAAGCGAATAAAAAATTTTAAGAGAAGCTAACCTCTTCTCCAACATCCAATCAGGCTCATTCAAATCGGAAGAAATACTTCTAACCGTATTTTCACTAAGTCCTTTTAAATAAAGTTCATATTCAACAAGATTTGCACTATCTAAGTCCATAGAAAACAAATGAATAAACAAAAGTAAAACAACATAAATAAACAATATTTTCCACAAATCTTATAAAGAAAATCATTCATAAATAAAGTCAATTAATAATAGAGAATAATCAACTCAAAATTTGATTAAATGAAATTTCTAACTATACTCAATATACTATTTATATAAAGATACTATGAATGGATCAATTTTTTCTATCATTTTCAATAATTCTATGAGTTGTTCTCTTATCTCTAGGAGCTATGAAAGTTTTAAAACAGCCAATGATTATTGGTTATATTATTGCATGAACAATTATAGCTTTTATTTTTCCAAATTTCTTCAACAAATATGAATTCTTAAATAGCTTTTCACAAGTATGAATTGTATTCTTACTTTTTATTATCTGAACCGAACTTAGTCCAGCAACAATTCAATGACTATGAACAAAAACCGTCCTCGTTTGAATTTTACAAGTAATATGAAGTAGTATTGCAGGATTTATAGTATGATTACTCTTCTGATATGATTTTATGACTTCATTATATATATGAACAGCAACAGCATTAAGTTCAACCATCGTAATATTAAAACTATTATGAGATAAAGAAGATCTAGATTCTACCTATTGAAGACTCTCTGTTGGTGTTTCTGTATCTCAAGATATCTTCGTAATGCTATTTATGTCAATTGTTGCAACATTTTCAGCAATTTGATGAGAAAGTATTATACACACCGCATGAATATTATTAATAAAAATCATTGGAGTTGTTGCAGGACTCTACATTTCATCAAAATACCTACTTCCTCCAATAACAAAAATAATTGCTGAATCTCAAGAGTTTTTATTATTGTTTTCAATTGGACGATGTTTCATTGTTGCTACCTGTTTTGAAATGTTATGATTCTGAATGGAAATATGAGCACTATTCGCATGAATAACATTAGCAACATCACCATATAGATTTGAAATAACAAGTAGAATGAAAGTTCTTAAAGACTTTTTCATTGTAATATACTTTGTTCTTCTCTGATCAAATCTATCATTTAATTGAACAATTAACCGATGGTTTGTCACTGCTTGATTATTCTTAGTAATCATACTAAAACCAACAATTACAATGTGGCTTCTAAAATTAATATGACATGTTAAAAAGAATAACTTTCTAACAGGTATTGCAGAAATACCTATGAGTGAATTCTCTTTTATATTAATCTCAATGGGTATAACTAACTGATTCATCAAGGATCCGAACTTACTTACAATGATTACAATAATCGGAATAGCAAGTATTCTTATTTCATGATATACTACAACATATAACATGACACTATATAAGAAACTATGAAAACGACAAAAATATATTCCATGAGCTGTAAACAAAAAAAGCCAAGATAAACTAGGAACACCTAATGATATTATAATGTTTTGATACTGAAGATTATGATCAGAATTATACAAACACTTCCAAGCTAAGAAATATAATATTCTAATCGTTGATGAACACCCCACTGTGATAAATCAACTAAATACAAAGGGATTAGATTGTTTATATTGAGATGCACTTGATCTAGAATTCTTGCAAGAAATCAATCTAACCGGAACCAAGATGATTATATCAACAATAACAAACAGTGATGTTAATCTTGCTCTTTTATGAGTTCTAAAAGAAAAGAATCCAAATCTCATCATAATATGTGTATCCACTCACCTAGAAGAAGCAATAATGCTTTATGAAAAATGAATGGACTATGTTATCATGCCACATTATATTTGAGCAAATTACGCAAAAAATATGTTAGAAGAATTCGGATTAGATGTAGAAAAATTTCTAAAAAACAAAACAAAACAGATCGAAGAATTAAAACAAAAAA
>Ga0247611_10001813_pt1 | contig 37027 bp, 25 predicted proteins | sample 177DNAGHGhighgp2_FD_192422 | JGI IMG/M metagenome (GOLD analysis project Ga0247611, IMG submission 192422) | Sheep rumen microbial communities from Palmerston North, Manawatu-Wanganui, New Zealand - 1770 DNA GHGhigh gp2 | ecosystem: Host-associated > Mammals > Digestive system > Stomach > Rumen... | reverse complement strand
AATAATTTTGGATGAAGCTGAAGAAATAAATATTCCAATTATTCGTGAAGAAGAAGATTATATAATATTAAATAAACCGAAATGAGTACTTTCACATCCGAATAGTATTCGAGATGCAAAAAAACCATCAGTTGTGGCGTTTTTATATCAACATTATAAAATTTTACCTAGTTATGGCAATTTTATTAGGGCATGATTGGTTCATAGATTGGATAAAGATACAGACTGATTAATGATTGTAGCAAAAACGGAAAAAGGACTTAGTCATTTTAAATCTCTTTTTCAAGAAAAGTCAGAATCTTATAGTTTGGAAGAAAAAGAATCTACTCCATTACAAAAATATTACCGTGCGGTTTGTGAAATTACTCCAAAATGAGCAGAATTTCTAAAAGAAATAAAAAAAATCTGATTACCTTATTATATTCAAGAAATTGTGATTGCAAAAGTGCCAAATTGTACGCCCAAAATGGGAATCACAAAAATTTTGAGTTTTGAAGAATTAGGGGAGTGATTAGTAAAAATGCAGTTACAGATTCTTACATGAAGAACACATCAGATTAGATATCATTTATCTAATCATGGATTACCAATTCAATGAGACTATTTATATTGAAAGGAAAATGAAAAAGTTCCGATGCAACTTACAGCTTGGAAATTGGAATATTTGGATCTGGGCGGTGATATGCAGGTTGTTGAAATATAAACTTGACTTATTATATAATATTAGTATAATTATAAACAGATTTATGTTTGTGTATAATTTTTTATGAGATATTTGAAATCTGTTTTAGTTGTATCTGTTTTCTGAATTATAATATTTTGAAATTATTTATTTGCTGGAAATTTATTTGTTCGAAATTTATTATGAACTCAATTGGAAATCTGACTTAGTCAGCGTTCAAATGTTTGAGAATTTAGAGATTGAAGAGCAGAAAATTCATTAGTTTTACAACAAGAAATATGAAATCAAAACAGGTTCGATTTAATATCACAATTAGATAAAGCTAAGACAGAACAAGAAAGATTAAAAATTATAGATCAATATATTATTTCATTGAATAATACTATATCTAATGGTAGAAACCTATGAAATTATGAACAATCACAGGTGGATTATTATAATAACGAAGCTAAGAAATGTGAAACACCTATAAAAGCAAAAAATTCAGAATTTTCCGAGGCTGTAAAAAATTATAATTATGAAAAAGCAGAATCTATATCTAAGGAAATTGCAGAACTTCGTGCTTGTGTGGCTAGAAATGAGGTTTATGCAAAGGCTCATGCATCATATGCGTCTACATCTAAATTATTAAATACGCTTCAGAAAAGAGCTGATTATTTATCTAAAAATAGAGAAAAAATAGCTAAATATTATGAAATTTTAAAGCCAGATTTATTGAAAGAATTGTATGATATTTCCAAAGAGGTAAAAGATTTCTAGTAGATTAATTTGGTTTGATTTTTATGGAGATTATAATATAGTTCAACTGTGAAGTTTTTTACGTTAAAAAATAGACTATGGTCTTTTTGATAACATTCTTTATGTTCGCATTATTCTCCACATTTTTCTATTTGATAGGGTTGTGGTATTTGGCATTGTTACCATTAGCGGTGCTGGTTTTTATGTTATCACACGGAATCAAGAATATTTTCACATGAATAAAATTGGAAATCTTACGAGAGAAATGGAGTCTGATTGTGATTTGGCTGATTACTATGATTGGAATTTCGTGAATTCTATTCTTCATATGAATTAAAGAAATTTCCGTATATATGTCGTTACTTATGCTCAATATTTTGTTGATGTTTGCTTCTCGTATTTTTGATTATGAAGATGGAAAGCTGATTTTTGAAATTTGAGCATGGCTGATGGTGGTAGTAATCCTTTGAACTGTATTATTCTCATCGTGATTCTTTCCATTTTTTGATGCAGTACTTTTGATGGCGAGTTTGATGCTCTGAGTTTATGCATTTATGCAATTTATTTTGTGAATTTTCTATCCAACAGACGAAAAGTGGCTTTACGAAATTGTTATATTGTGAGCGATTGTAGTATGATGAAGTATAATTAACCATTTTTATCCAGCTGAATGGATATTCGGACTATCATTTTTATTATTAGCATTAGTATTTTGTGGAATATATGTAGTTCAAAATCGAGAAATGCCATCCAAACAGACGGCTAGAATTTCAGTTCGTAGAATACTTGCATGAGAAAGAATCTTTAAAAAATTGAACGTACCACAGTGGAAAATATCACTTCATGAATGGTTAGAAAATAGTCCAAAACGATATGAACGTGCTTTTGAATTTTTCAATATTGGATTACTGATTTTTCTTCTTTTGTTTTTTTTCTGGTGAGTCTTTACATCATCAGAAGTGTCTTTATGACTTGGATATTGGTTAGGAATCGCATTATTCTTAATAAATACATTCTTGCTCAAAAGAATCTGATATGCTACAGATGTCTCTAGATTTGCCTTGGCATTAATTGCAAACTTTGTACTATATTCTGTTCTTTTGATAAGTGGATCAAGCATAGAATCAGTTTTGCCATTCTTAATAGTTTGGGGATTTTTATGCCAAATTGCATTATTCTTTGTGGATCGTATTAATTTGACACTTTTCTCTGATAAAGATTTCGTTTATTGGATGATAAGTACATTTATTGCATTTGTGTGTAATATAATATTATTATGTCGTGTAGATTTACCTGGACAATTCTTATTCTCAGTGATATTCGTTTATGTTGGAGCAGAATTAGCTTTGATGTATTATATATTTAATTTTTTGCGTGAGAGGAGAGAAAGAATAGCAAATGCTGAAGCAGAAGAAAAGAAACTCCTGAAAGAGTTAGCAGAAAGTGAAAATTAAAAAAGTTATTCTGAATGAAAAACCTCACCCTACCCCTCTCCTAATAGGAGAGGGAAAGTACGAAGTACTGGGAGAGGTTAACTAACATCTAAGATTCTTTGCTAACGCTCAGAATGACATATTTTAATCGATATTTATTGTCTCTACATTAATTCATAGAGAAGTTCTACTGTTGTTTTCTTTCAGTTTATCTCGATTAAGAGTTTTTAAATCGAGAATATCAGTTTTGATAATTTCATGATTGAATGCTGTATTATTATAAGTGTTCCTAGCAGAACGGAGGAAGTATCACTGAGTCGATGATTTATTGATGTAAATCAAAAATACTAAAATACAAAATAGTACAGCTAAACTAAGCATTCAAATTTCAACTAGAGTAACGAATTCTCTTTTAACTCTATATTTATTCAACCAGCTTTGATATTGTTGATGGAATTTTCATTCACTGGAAAGTACTAACTTTTTGATTAAATCGGTTTTCATTAATTCACGATAATAACAGTATTATAAATCAAATTTTTTATTTTATTGCATATACTACAGATACATCTAGTGTAAGTTTCATCTCTCATAATTCAATAGCTCATCATCACATGTCAGCTTCTTCTTCGACACTGTCATAAGCCATCTTTGCCATTGCAGTGTTTGCAGTACTTACAGCATAATCATAACTTCTATTTTCAACGATTGAGATTGGATCTCAAAGTTTTACATTTCCATATTCAGCTAAGTCAGATGCTTTCTGATAAGCTTTTTCCATAGCAAGTTTTCTAGCTTCTTTATAGAATGGAGCCTTATCGAAAATATCATAACTGATATTATTTAACAACACTCCACCGATTTCAGAAACCTGAGCGACAATCTTTGAAGCGATTCATTCATTTTCAATATTTGCTTTTTTGATTTTTACTTCTAATGTATGACTAGCAGTATATCATAAAGAAACTCTTCCAGAATCTCTCCAATCGTATTGTTCATAAACATTTGCATTCGTAGTTTTTATATCAGTATTTTCTACATCGTATTGTTTGATGATTTCTTTCACTTTATCGATTTTTTCATTAGCATTTTTCTGAGCTTCTGCAGTTGTAGGAGCTGTTTCTTCTACACGGAAACTTAGAATCAATGTATCAGGAGTTACATAAACTTCGCCATCTCACTGAACTGAAATTGAATGTTCAGCTTTATTAAAGTTTTTGCTTGCATAGTAGCAAGATCCAAAAATAGTTAGACAAATAACAATAATTGCGATAATTTTTTTCATGATTATTAGATTATAAGATAAAAGTTTAATCTAATATTATTAACGAATTGTTTTTTGATTTTGTGGCAAGAATTTTTAATATTCAATTTTATCTTTTTTCTGATCCCATTCTTCGAAAACTTTTATAGCTTCAGTTTTATCCATTTGATGGATGGGTAGACTTCTTTCTTCAACTCTTTTTAATTCTTCTTTATAAATAAAAGCATCATCGAATCAGATTTTAGCTGCATCTTTTTTTGTATTTGCATAATATACAGCCTTTGGCCTTGCTCGGTAAAGTGCTCATAAACACATTGGACAAGGTTCACAACTAGTGTAAACAACGCAATCATCAAGCTGAAAACTTCACAAATTTTTACAAGCATCTCTGATGGCCACTACTTCGGCATGAGCAGTTGGGTCATTTTCAGATGTAACATGATTGGCTCATTGTCATACGATTTTTCAATTCTTCACTATAACAGCTCAGAATGGTCCACCTTTTCAGGCTCTCATATTTTCTAGTGAAAGTTCTACAGCCTTTTGCATAAAATCTTCGTGATTCATAGTCAGATTTATTTATAATTAAACAAAAGTTAATATGGTTATTTCTGGTATAAATTCAAGGAATTTAGTCCTTGATTTTTGAGAGATTTATGGTAAACGTAATTATATTTATATGATATAATTTACTCATGAACATATTTGAAATTATTGGAATAATTGCAGGATTATCTGCTGCAATACCTTCAATTCCACAGATTTTTCGTACATTAAAAACTAAAGATGTGAAATGATTATCTCCTTTGATGTTTTGGATATGGGCGATATGATGAGTGTGTTGGGTGATTTATGGTTGGTATAAGCAATCTTGGCAAATGGAATTTTTCAATTCCATAACTACGATTTGTTCAGCTACTATGTTGGTATTGATTTGGAAGTATTCTAAGAAGAAGTAGAGATAAGAAACATTAATTATTCATAATTTCATCTATAACATCTGAATATGTAAGTTGATATAGTTTATCTTTCCACTCTCTTATAGTACATTGACTTTTTTCATCTGCAGGATCTCCATAACATTTATAAAGAGTTTGGTCTCATCTAGAAGCATTTACTATATTAAATTCATACATACTACTGTCTCAAAAATCCATAACAATAATCCAAGAAGCTACGCAGTTATCTAAAGAGGGACTGTAGGATACAGATAGACTATCTATAGATGAAGTTTTAGAATCATCAACATAAGATAGCTTATCTTTATAGATATTGTAATAAGATGCACATTGTGTTTGTTTATCAAAATTAGATTTTGTATTTAGATGGGGTTGATTATCTAAATTGTTTGAGTTTTGATTTAGCTTACCAAAATAGAAACCAATTCACAAAGATATTATACAAACAATTATTGCTATTATAATAGCATAACTTTTTTTCATATTAAAAATAATAATTGGATAAATGATTGTATACAGACTTTTATTTTTTTAGAAAAAAGTTTCAATATTATTTTGCTCTTTCAATAATCCTCAACTTTGCACTTCTAGCAGCTTTATTAGCTTCTACTTCTTTATAATTAGGCTGAATAACTTTTTTATTTACTAAATGGAAATTTCCACTTTCTTCAAGCTCTTTGAATGCGATTTTTGTCATTCTATCTTCAATACTGTGATATGTCATAATCGCGCATCTTCCACCGATATTCAAACATTTTCAGAAATCTTTCAAAAAAGTTTCAAGCTGATCTAATTCATGATTGGTCTGAATTCTGATTGCTTGAAAAATTACAGCGATTCTTTTATCTCAGAATCAAAGTTCATGTAGAGTAGTAGTCAAATCGCTAGTCGTTTCTATCGGACTTTTTTTCCTTTTTTCTATGATTCATTTGACAACATATTCTGCATTTCTTGGAGTGAAATCTCCGTATTTGATTAGCATTTCTTCTAGTTCTTCTTTGCTTCATTTATTGATTAAATGAGAAGCTGGCTGTCATTTAGAAGTATCAAATCTCATATCAAGTGGAGCATCTGATTTTATGCTAAAACCTCTACTTCAATCTTTGAAATGTTCCAAATTTACTCATAAATCTAGTAGCATAAAATCAAAAAGTCATTCTTTCTGTGAAATTTCTTTGATATTTGCATAAGAAGAATGGTGAAAAGAAATCTGATTCTTCCGTTGTGAAACAAATTCTTTTCATTTACTCATTACTTTTTCATCCACGTCGCAAGCCACGATTTTCAAATTTTTACATTCTTCTGGATTATCCTGCTCTAAGTGTGTGAAAAAATATTCCACATGTCCACCATGTCAAAATGTCCCATCAAATGAAAGTCTGAGTGGATGTGGGAGATTTTCGTATGTTTCTTTCGCGAGTACTGGATGATGTCTAAGCATATTTCGTATTTTGAGTAAATCTAAAGTTAATTATAATTATTTACAGTTCGGTTTCATCTAAAATTTCATCAAAAATCTGATTTTTCTTTTCTTTGTCCTGTCATTCTGAGGCTTTAGACGAAGAATCCACTTTGCTTCATGTTTGTCATTCTGAACGAAGTGAAGAATCTTGTGTATTTCATTTAAGATCTTTCGCTTTCGCTCAAGATGACGACTTACTATGATAAATCTTCCAATAAGCAAAAATTCATAGTCAAATGAACAAAACTACTAATACATATTTCTTCCAAATATCTCCACTTTGTAGGAATATTGCATATTTTGCTCAAAACTGAGATAATCCATAAATGATATCCATGAGTAGTTTTTCTGGTCGGATTCGAATACTTCGTTTGATAATCAAAGATAAAATCAGGCTGATAAATCCATAAATTGTTACGATTGGAATGATTGGAACTATGATTACGTTCAAAAGTATTCCGACTAGATTTACTCAATTCATGAAGAATATTAAAATTGGTGCAGTTCACAGGCTGGCTCAGATAGTTGGAACCAAGTATTCTTTCCAGAATTTACAATCAAAGAAAGAGTCTAGCCTCCCTTTGGCAAGGGAGGTGGCGAACTTAGTGAGCCGGAGGGATTTAATCCCCCTGTCGCTACGCTCCTTCCCCCTTACCAAAGGGGGACTTTTTTTTGCTTTCTCTTTTCTTTTTTCTACTAAGTTTTGCGAGAATTTCTGAAATAGAATTATTCACACAATGGCTCCAAAACTGAGAATAAATCCGATATCGTATCACAGACTGAATGGATTGAAAATCATAATTGCTATAAATGCATACATCATTGACCTTCGGATTGAGATTTCTCTTCACCAGAATAGTGCGATTAATGTTAAACTTCACATTACAGCAGCTCTGAAAACACTTGCGTCACTTCCGCATATCATTGCATAGAAAATGATTCACACGATTAAAAAACCGTTTCTGACATAGAATGGCAGGAATGATAAAAGAAAAGAAAGCAGAATTAAAACCATGGCGATATTACCTCCACTTACAGCGATAATATGGACGAGTCAGCTATCCACAAATGTATCATAATTATCACTTGGAATCATGGATTTGTCTCCTATAAAAAGTCCGAGTAAAAGTCATGAATATTTGTTTTCTCAGAAGATTGAGATTACGGTATTTTGCATTCGAGAGCGGATTTTGTCTATTTTTCCAAGTGGTTTAAAATGAGGAGATCTTCACTGCATCGTGGATTTACTACAGTCTAAGATTCAATCTTTCTCTTCACAGTCAGCTTTGAAACTGGATTTTTCATACATTGAACCATCTACTCATTTCATGAAAAGCCATTTATCATAGTTGAAATCGTAATTCCAGAATTCTTTGGTGAATATCGCATTTCCACTCAAAGAAAAAATATTAGAAAAATCTAAATCTTTTTGATTTGCAGATAGATAAAGAATATCTCAGATATGATAGTCATTTTCGCTATTTAATGCATAAGTTTTTCAATCTTGTGTTTCTACATAGTATCTATGATATTTCTGAGTATCAGATACACGCACGAAATCATTGAAAACTTTTCGGTTAGGAGTAGTGTATTCATAGTTTTTTATTCCGATAAACTGCTGGAAATATTCAGGATTTTTGTGGTATAAATGTCACGAAATTACTACGATTGTGAGAATGTTTGCGATAATTCATCGTAGTAAGTTTTTGAGAAAAAGCTTAAGTCATCATTTCGAGGATTTGCCGAGAAATCCACTTTTGTACCCATTTTGTTCTCCCTTTTTAAAGGGAGATACGGCGTAGCCGAGAGGGATTTTAACCCCTTTGTCGCAAGCGACATTTCCCCTTGAAAGGGGCAAACATTCATTTAATTCCACCGCCTCACTTTGTTCGGCACTTCCCTTATCGAAGGGAGGTCTTTTTTTATTCCTTCACTGAAAAAAAGCGAAAATAATTGCTAATAAAATAACCGCAGGAATAAGAAAAACTTCAGAATTTCCTAAATTTAAGAATAGAGTGAAAATTCGAATACTGCCTGCAAATACTAGAAAAAACATAGTTTAGTTTTTATCTAAATCTGAAAGATTGACTTGAATTTTATGACTATCGTGAAGTTTAACGAATTCTTTTTCAGAGAATTTCAGAATATATAAGAAATGTAGTCTGGCTCCGATTCATCATTCTGCACAATAGAAAAGTTTCAAAGTTTCAGCTATATTTGCTTGAGTCCAGTCAAATATTTCACAGTTTGGAAGAATTTCTTGAATATCTTTGAAAAACTTTTCATCTTCAGATTTATTACATGCAATGTAGATTGGTTGTAAATCTTTGTGAGAATCTACAAATTTTCTAATCAATTTGAAACTTTTTTCTCTATCACAAAGAGGAGAGTAATTCACTAAGTAATATGGATCTCTTTTGGATTTAATCTTTTCTTCAGCAAAAATTTCTTTGGTTTCTTCTAGAAGTGATAATGTTAAATCTCAATCATATTCAGCTTTTTCTTCTCGATCTTGTCAGTTCTGTTCAAGAATCTTCTTAGTCAGTTCAAAAGAATTCTGATCACGAAGTATGATAATATTTGCATTTTTCACCAAAAAGTTTTGCAAAAATGCAGTTCACCATTTTTTATTCGTTCCTAATCCACCGATAATGGCAGCTAATCAATTTTTAATAGTCCATCTATATTGAAAGAATAGGTTTCGTCCACGATGTAGAAAATCCCTGCTTTCATCTATTACTTCTCATCATCAAAGAATTATAAAATCGTACAAATTCCTCTTCATTCATAGGCAAATTTTTATTTTTTCTTTCCAATTAGGTCTAGGTAGAAAGTTTAATTTTTTGATGATTCATGAAATCAAAAAATCTCTATGTTTTAAAATCCAATCCTCCATCCATTTTTCATCTCAGCATTCGATGCTTATTTTATCTGGACTGAAACGTTCATCTGCTCGATTTAGTAGCGAAAAAATAATGAGTTCATCTCATAGATTTCTATATCCATAATATCACTTAATGAGTAGATGCATTATTTTTTCTAAATTAAATATTAGTTAGTATATAGTGTTTTTGTTTATAAGTGCAAGAATTTATAGTTTTGAGATGATTCTTTGAGACAATTTTTCAGGATCAAAATCTGACTGTTCTTCTTGATATTCATTCAAAATCGTAGTTAATTTTTCATATTTTGGACAAATTATGTTTAGCTCAATATCATCTAATCCATAATTTTTCAATCCATTTTCTACCCATTTTCTGAGCTCTTCGCTATTATCATGATCGACTAAAATAAACAGTTTTTTACTATTTTTGATATTTTCTATAATTTCATCGTTCCAATCAGCATTTAATTTTTGTAATACGAAAATGCTGACTTGTTTATTATGGTTTTGAATTATTTCTCATGTCTGAATCGCTGTTGCAAAAAGGCTTCCTGTAGCAAGAATTACTCCATCATTTCCAGCGAATCCATAAGTTTTTAGAGATATAGAATCTAGATTTTCAAGCATTGATGCATCTATTATTCCTAGCTCATCAACATCGAAAATTGCATCGGGCATTTCCTTGTGTAATAAACGTATATATTGTCTCTGATTTTGTTTGAAAATATTTCGCATATTCTCCAAGTCTATTGGTTCGAAACTATGGAAATTTAGATTACAAATATAATCATCCAAATCATTTATTTCAGGTGAAATTTTTTTCCCATAACTTCATAATCATGCATGAATATTTATTATCGTCGCATATTTCTTTTCGTTCAATAACTCAAAAATAGGCTCTAAAAAATTGAGATTTAATTCATTTAGGATTATTAATGGATGTTTGGATACTGAAATAGCATCTTTCCATGCGTCAATGAGTGAAATATTTTCAGGTTTGTTATTTGGATTGATACTTAGAATAGGGCAATCACTGTAATTCAAATCACTTACGATTAGGTCAAAATTTACATCACGGTCAGCTATTTCATCACGCAGATCTTGGATAAACATATTTGATTTTATATATTCTGTCAGAAATAGGGATGGCATTTATTGTGTGTTAAATATTATAAAATTATTCCATCATTGAGTATCATATTAGGAATGTTGCAATTTCTCCAAAAATTTTTCAGGCTGTTCATACTCACCATTGACTTGTTCTTGGACGAGATAGCCAAATTAGAACGATATATTCTGGGTCATCGATTGAAACTACTCATGCGAATGTAGCTTGTGTCCATCATACTCATCTTCTATATTTTCATTTGTAGGCAATTTGTGATGTTCCTGATTTTGCTCATAAACGATATCATTTGACTCTTGCGTTTTCATATTGATTATTTGTAGTTACTACAGAGTATAAAGCATTTCTCATTTCTTCACTTACCTCAGGTCTAATTACTTGTCTTAATGAATGTGTATTTTTTTCTTGTATTGAGATGTTGTCACTATTTGCAGTTTTTTCTCTGATTTGTGAAATGATGGTTGGTTTAATATATTTTCATCAATTAACTAATGTGGAATATGCTGCAGCAAGTTGTATTTGAGTTACTGTTACTCACTGTCAAAATGAATTATTGAAAAATGCAGCCATTGATACAGATGAAATATTTGGTATAGATCAGGCTTTTTCTTCAGCTAATTCAATTCCAGTTGTCTCTCAAAATCAAAATTTGTTTAAGTAATTATAATATATTTCTTTACCTAATGCTTCGACTATTCTAATCATTCATACATTACATGAATTGATTAAAGCTTCAAGTAGACTGTGATATCACATACATGAGGTTTTATCAGCATCTTGGATAGTATATACATCAATTTTTACGCTTCAATCATCTTGATAATAATCATCTAATCTGACTTCATCACTGTCTAATCATATAGCCATAGTAAAGGCTTTAAAAATACTTCAAGGTTCAAACATGGAAGATATGTTTTTGTCAACGAAAACAGAAGCTCAGTATATATTTTTTGATATATATTTTTTTAGTGTTGAATCTTTTTTTTCTTCAGATTTTGTTTTTATATATTTTCATCATGAGTATATATACACAGGTATTTCATTGTAAGTATCACTATCAATTAGGTAAGAATGATCTGGTCCGAGTGGAATCATTGTATATGCATCATTATAGTTATTCGGATTGTATGTTGGTAGAGAAACTGAGGCTTTTACTTGTCATTTTTTTGGATCAAAAATCATTACAGCAAGAGAATCAGCATGAAAGGCTTCTAAGTATCTTTTTGCTATGTCTTCTACTTCTTTTTGAATTCAAATATCAATAGTTAAAACAACATCATCTCAATCTTTTGTATTTATGACTTCAAAATCACTTCATCACATATTTCGGCTAGAACGTCATATTATTTTTCAATCAACTCATTGTAATATATTATTGAAGTATTTTTCTATTCCATAGAAAGCTTCTCCATTTTTATCAACGTATCACAAAACATTTGACATAAATTCTCAATATGGGTAATATCTAATTGTGTTTGGCTCTAAAATTATTCAATGAACAATGGAATATTTATTGTATGGACTACCATCAAGAGAATATTTTTCATCAGAATATTTTGTTTTTAATTCTTTTATGTCTTGGGCTATTATTGGATTCGCAGAAGAGAAAAGTTTTATATATTTATAGTCTTGAACTTTGAATAAAGAATCAAGTGTATTGTTATTGATTTTTTCTCATCGTTTGTTCATAAAATTTTGGAACAGAAATTTGTCTTTGTAACTATTTGATTTTCAAGGAACGATATATAAATAGAAATTAGCATCTAAAGAAATGAAATTAAAATTCTGTTTTTCTAAATCTTTTAAAAAATCTTCATTAGTGAAGTATCATAAATAATTTTTTTCTTTTTTTCATATTCTTATTTTTTCGTTTAATCTATTTGTAATTATTTCCATTGCTTTTTCTTTTGAAAATTCATTAATTGATTTTTGTTTTTTCTCATAAAAATCATCATAATTGAAAGAATAATATTCATCAGAGATAACTGGATATTCATTTCATTCTGCATCGTAATTTTTTCAGAAATAGAAAATTTCAGGTTCTTTTGGTAATAGTTCAATATTTGAAAAAGATTCAATGTTTTTCATACATTGTTCGGTATTTCATTCAATGTTTTCCATACCGTGAATTACACATAAATGTTTATATACAATAGGAGAAAGTAATTCAATAAAACGGTTTTTCATTAATGTTCATCAGGTGTTGTATCAGATTTCTCTAGGATCAATGGCAATATCATAAAGATTTATATTTTCGGTTAATTTAATGGGTTGTCCTGTTTTATCTAATGCATATATATCTCATCTATCTGCCTTAATTGATGCTAGAGATGTTGATTGTTTAATTAATTCTGCATTATAATTGTTATGTTGAATTATTTGTAAATAAAAAAGTTTAATAACTATAACTAAAAACATAATTCAAAATAGAGAAGTTAGTTGTAGTTCTTTGGAGAAATTTAAATTTCAGATAAAAGGAATTTTGTGAAAATAAAAAGAAATCCATTCTCAAAATTTACGTTGTTTTTTAAATGATTTTTGAAAATTTTGATAGCTATACATATATGAGCTTTTATTTGTTCTTCTTAAAAAGGAATTTCTACAATTTGTATTTTATTTATATTTTAAGTATTTTCAATAAAAAGTTGGAAAATTAAAATTTTTATGGGAAAAACTGAAAGTGTTGTGAGAAAATTTTTTATGAAAAAAAAGTCTTTAAAAATTTGACAAAATTAGGCTTATTGAATATAATTTACATGGTTATGTTTTAAACTTTAAAATAATTATCTATGACATTTAGGCCTAGTGATGATGTATTAGATGAACTTGTGTCATGACAAAATAACAACTCAGTATCACAATATGATGTTGAAAAACAAGAAGATAATCAGATTATTTTTGGTAATCATGAAAATCAAAGTTTTGAAAATGTAAAAATTTCTGGTAATCTACAAAAAAATGGGGTTGATTTAAATGTAATAAATATTGAATCGGAAGAAGTGAAAGCTCCAGATTTGTCAGAATTATTGAAAGATGGATGAAATGATGAAATAACGCAGGAATTGAATAATGTTGAAAATGATTTGCAGAAATCGGATGATGTTGTAAATACAGCCCAGGAATTAAATAATATTGAAAGTACATTGCAAGAGTCGAGTAATATTGGAGATACTTCACAAGAAAATAATGGGTTAAAACATGATGAAAATATATCAAAAATTTCATGAGATGAAAAAGATAAAACACAGCAGGAAGTTATTCCTCAGCAATTTGATTGATTGAAAGATGATGAAAAAGAAAACATTGGTATAAAGCAAGTGAAAAATAACAATACAAATATTCAGTCAAAAAAATTATCGGGTTCGGATAACCTTTTGGATGAAGATAGAATGAGACTTGTTTCATCTTTAGATTGATCAGTTAATAGTAATTTAGATTATTTGGTAGATAAAAATTTAGTTGGAATTATAGAAAAATATAAAAATATTCATTATTTGTTTTTTAGATGGTGATATTTTATACTTGCTGTGATAATTGGTATATTATGATGAGTATTATTGCAAGTAAAAGCTAATACTCCAGATAGTTTTGAGATGATAAAAGATTCTTCAATTCAGAATATTTGAAGATGGATAGAAGAAACTTCTGATAAAAAATTGTCAGTATTGTCTGGTAGTGATATTGATATTGTTGCACTTGTCCCTTATGGAGCTGTTTCTATTGATTGAGATTTGTTTAGTTCAAAAAGTAATCTTATTAAATATAATTGAGTTGTTCTTCCACAGCTTTCATTTATAAATTTTAATTCATGAGAGATAGTTTCATTAGAAAATTTTGATGCAAAAACGTTGACACGTAATGATATTGAAAATCTTGTAGTCGAATTAATAACAGATGATTCAAACTATAAAAATACAACAAATCTTCCAAGCGTTTGAGATGTTAGATGGATTCCTAATACATTTCAGTGATGATTGTACAATGGATTTAATTTAAAATGTCTCAATAGTAATAAAATTTCAGATTTTGTATGTGATAAATTTTTGGATAATTTTTATCTTTATGGAAAATATTATAATTTATCAGAAGATTCTTCTGAATTTGCAGAATTGATTAGAAATATTAAAAAACAATGAAAGGATATAGAACCTTTGTGTAAAATGATAAAAGATTATACGTTACGTTCATGACTTACTTCAGATGTTATGTTCTCTATGATGGAAAATTGTGGAGTAAATGATTATATGTATTATAAAAAATTGGTTAATTTTATAGATTTGGAAAATTCTTTATGACAACCAGAATTGTCTGATAAAGTTTTTGATGACCCAGATTTAAATGCATATAAACTTTTGTCTGCACAGCAAAATGTTTATAAAATACTTGATGGAACATCAATAAATGAAAGTTATATTAAAAGTTATTTAAAGTATGTACAAAATGTATTGGATAAAGATAAAGGTAGTAATCGTTATTTACATCCAATTTATAAGGATTTATTATATGTTTTTAATGTAGATGAATTATCTCAAAAACTTATGAAAAAATGAAAATTATCTTCAGATTTAAAACAAATGATAGATCAAATTAATAATTGAAGTCCATTGTATGGTTCAGTTTCTTTAATATCTCAATTAACAACTTCTGATATTATTAAGGTAGAAACATGAATTGTTGTGGATACAAAAGAAAGAACATTAGAGGATCTTTTTTCTCAATATTATGCGATGACTGATCGTTTAAGAATAAGAAAAGCTGATTTCGTCTCCGATACAGAAATTAAGGTTCAAACAGAAATGTTTACAGATAATATAATGGGAGCAACTAATTGAGAAACTCTCAAAGTGACAATAGATTTGTATAGACAGGATAATTTATTATATGTGAATACTATAAAAGTTGCTAATCAGCCTAATTTTACAGATATTTTATGAATTTATGCATTGGAATGAAATATTACGTTTTATGCAATGCTAAATTATATAGATGAACAGGTAGGTATGTGGTATGAGTTAGAACCAGAAGAAATAAAAGAACAGCCAACATTTTGTGAAAATATTATGGAAAGAAGTGATATTTCAGTTTATGACTGTGATGATAAAATTATATCACTTTATAAATGAGAAATTGAATATACTTTTGAATTGGAAGATGGGGTATTAGATTCATTTGAAATAAGTGATGAAAATTTGGATAAAAAATTGAAAGATAAACTTGATTGAGTCATGTTTATGAAAGATGATACTCCATGAATTATTACATCAATACTTGATTATACTATTGAATCTGGAGAAGATAACATAGAGAATAAATTAGAAGTATTTAATCAATTTCGTATTCATTTTAAATTGGTTCCAAATGATATACATGATATTGATTGAGAGCCTAATAAATTCTTGGTAGATTTTACTTTGTGAGATTTTGAATTGCAAGGTTATTATGACATCGACACACATTTATTAACAAGAATTTCATTTACTAAATGTAGTAAACCTCTAGAAATAAGACAGCTTTCTTTAGAAATTACAGCAGAGAATGAATCTCAATTGATAGAAATACTAAATAATCCAAAAGTATTTTTTGCAAGAATAAGTCCATCTGTTTATAAAAAATATCAAAAGGTGTGTGGATGATAATAAAGAAGTATATATAGAAAAGTTTTATATTTTTTCTATTTCGAATCCTCAAGGAATATCTTTGATATTATATCATTTTGATTGAATTTGATTTCTAATCTCATCAGCGAGAGCGTAGTTTTTCTCTTGCTTGGCTTGTAAACGTTGATTAGCAAGCTCAGTAATTTCTGTAGGAATATCTTCAGCTACTCCAGATTTTTCATTCTTTCACAATAAATCTAGTTTCATAACTTGTTTATCTAGCCAAACTATGATTCAGATAATTTCTGTATTTGGATTTTTTAGTCATGAATTGATAGTTGCAAGAAGCTTTGGAGAATTCAAATCATCCAATAAAGCATCCAAACAATCTGAGAAAAACTTGATTCATTCTTCAGTTTTAAGTTCGTTCGCAATTTCTTTATAATTCTTTCATTTCAAATCAACTCTTTCAGCTTTGCTGACTTTTTTAATTAGATTTTTTCTTTGAACTTTAGACTGTTCAAGAACTGTTTCATTAAAATCTAAAAAGTTTCTATAATGAGCTGTATAGTAAAGTAATTTCAAATCTAATCCAGAATATCATTTTTCTTCCAAATCGTCAACTGTAACTAATCATCATGCAGATTTTGATAATTTTTTTCATCATAAATTCAAAAACTGATTGTGCATCCAGTATTTTACTCGAGGCTTTTTTCAAAATGTACATTCACTTTGAGCAATTTCATTGGTATGGTGTACTCAGATATGGTCTACTCATCATGTGTGAATATCGAATTGTTCTCAAAGATATTTACTAGACATGGCACTACATTCAATATGCCAACCAGGGAATCAAACTCACCATGGACTATCTCGTTCCATTTGCCTTTTTTGGTCTTTTGGAGAGAATTTCCACAAAGCGAAATCTGTATCATTTTTCTTGTTATCATTCTGAATTCTGGCTCATGCTATCCTTTCTTGGTTTTCAAGTCACGCTAGCTTTCAATAATCTTCCACCTTACTAGTATCCATATAAATTCAATCATTAGGGATTTCATAAGTATATCACTTTTCTTCCAAGGTTTTAATCATAGTAATCTGTTCTTGAATATGATCAGTAGCTCTACACATTACATCGAACTTATCAATCTGAAGTTTCTCTAAATATCCATAAAATTTTCAGATATATAAATCAGCTAATTCCCGAACTGTTTTATTTTCTCTTCTGGCTCATTTTTCCATTTTATCTTCTCATTCATCTCCATCATCAGTCAAATGTCCAACGTCAGTTAGGTTCATAACATGCTTAGTCGGATATCAAAGTACATTTTTAATTATATTTCTGAGTAAATCAGCAAAAGCAAAAGCTCTCATATTTCAGATATGAGGATTCCAGTAAACTGTAGGTCCACACGAATATATTCAAACGAAATCTTTTTTTCATTCTTTCATCAGAGGAATAAATTCTTCCTTTTGTCTACTCATTGTATTGTAGATATGCAGTTTTTTCTCTTCCATAATTTAAATGCTACAAAAAATATAAATCTGAACTTAATTTATATATAGTGAAAGAAAATGCAAATGCTTATTTATTTAATAACTCTTCTATAATTTTCTTTGCAAATTTTTGATCTAAAAAATATGGACTAGTGGCGATGGTAATACATAGTGCTGATCCCGAAATTTTATCGAACTTATCTTTCAAAAGTTTTACTGATTCTTTGTCTATTTGTTTTCTATCAATTCAATTTAAACAAAAATCTAGGTCTATATCCAAAATAAAATTCTGATTTTTATTAATCTTTAAATTTTTTAGGGCAGTAGTTGAGCGAACTTGGATTTGATTTGAAATTATCCCACTTTCAATAGTTGGCGGAATAAAATTTCCAACATTACATTTTTCATTAAAAAAACAGAATACTTTTTCTAAATTATATTCATAATTTCAGAGTTCTAAATTTTCTTTATTTTCCCGGCAATCAGAATGTTGATCTATATGTATTAATGTGGGAGAGGTCTTATTTGATTTTTTTGTGCAGTAATATCGAAAAACTGGTGCGTGATTGTGATTATCAAAAATGAAAATAGGAGGAAAGTCTGATTTTTCTATCCATAAAAAATTTTTAAGTCCATGAAAATATTCTATCTCCCAGTTTCCATTCTTTTCAGCAAATGCAAAATTATTCTTTTCTATTTCTAATGTTTTATAAGTATCAACTTTTTCTATAGGAGCAACCCATAAAAATTTGTTACAATTAGTAATCTTTGCGTTTGCACACGTTGTATCTAGAAAAAATCAATTGTATAATTGCTCAAGTGTTTTCATGTGTTTATTCCTATTTATTTTCACTAAAAAATCAAATTTAAGAAAAACTCTGTATTACTACAGAGCATTTCTTTTAGTCAGAATTTTTGTTTTCTGATTATGTTGAGTTTTTGTTAGCTGAATTTTAAATTAAGCGTTTTTTAATTCGTTGATAGCTTTAACAAATTCATCAACTGGATAAGCACCAGAAACAACTATATAGTTACCTGTTTCTTTATCGATGATTACATTTCCTGGAGTTCCATTTACTCCAAATAATGAAGAAGCTTGATTCATCATATCATTAACAGCTTGTTTATATTTTCCTTCATCAGCACAAGTTTTTAGAGCTGATTCATCTACACCAAGTCCAACAGCAATACTAATCAAACCATCCATATCTACAGGATAAGCATCAAATGCTTTTTCGAAAGTTTCATGATAAACTTCAGGTTTTAATTCAGCTACACATTCCATAGCAGAAGCTAAATTCAAAGCATCTTCTCCATGAATGATGAAGTGTCTAGAAACTGAATTTACTTCTCATGGGAATTGTTCAATTACAGAGTTAATAGTTCCTTCTTGAGAATGTCTTTGACAGAAAGGACAATGTAATTCTGTATATTCTACGATTACGAATCTAGCATCTTTATCTCCACGAATTGGAGTAGAAGCTAGCATATCAGTAACTACAGATTTTACTTCATCACCTCAAGCTACAATATTACTACCATCGTCTTCTGTAGTATCAGAGTCATTTCCATTGTCTGTAGTCTCAGAATCTCAGAATTGACTATTGAAACTTTGAACGTATCCATCGGTTTGTTCTGTGGCATATTTGATATAAGCTTCTGATGAATAAAGTTCGTTCATCTTTTTTAAGTTTTCTTCTCAACCTGCAGAGAGTACGTTTAGATTGTAAGAATCTTGAGAAACATCATATGCTTTTTGAGCACAAATTAAAGCTCATAGAGCAATAACAAAAGTAATGATGCTGAAAATTGTTCAAATTGCAGATAAACTTACACCAAGAATCTTTCATCATCAATTACAATTACATCCACATGAGCAAGATTCCAATTTTTCTTCTTTTTTTGCCATAGTGTATAAAAATAAAAAATAAAAATGGTTGTATATCAAAGATTTGATACCTAATTTGATAATAGTAGATATAATTCGTTGACAATATTATAAGTTTTTAGAGACAAAAAAAATGTCATCAGAACGATTATACCTAGAATTATTAGATAGATAGACTTTAAAAGTCTGTGTCTGCAAACGCTTTGGCTATGATTATTTACATTTTCGGATTGAATAACGACTTTTGGATTAGTTGTTTTCGTAAATATGGAAACATTTCCTTCCAAATTATTGGGATTCTTTTTTTCAATAACTTCAGAAACGCTGTTTTTTTTCAGATTTTTTGTCGCTTTTGAAATTGTTTTTGCCATCTAAAGTTTTCTACTTATAAATAAATCGCCCAGTCAAAACATTCATAAATAACTAGAAATTTCTTATTATAAAACAAGCTAAAATATATTCTCAAATATAAAAAGATTTGACAGCTATGATAGAGTTGATATAAATATTTTGACAAATATTATTTGAATTATAAATATCAATGAATATTGTTTGAGAAATTTTGATATTTAAAAAATATACAAAAAGTTAATTAAAAATGTCGATATGAACTGGTAGGTTTATCTCTATTTGAAATAGATGATTAAATTTTTATATTATGAACAATATTATGTTTTTATTTTTTATAATATTTAGATGGATAATAAAACAGATTTTTTTCAGAAGAAAATGTCCAATGGTAGATCTTTTTCTAGACAAAAGAAAAAATCATATATATGGATTTGGATAATAGTTATTATTCTTTTATTGGTATTATGATTAGTAGGATGGAAGATCTTTTGGGCACCAGCAAATTTGTGATGAGATATAGAACAGGAGAATCCTAATTTCTCGTTATGAGAACAAATTTATTTGGAATGAGAACTTAAAGCAGATGGAGATATAATAACTCACACACATACTATAGACGATGCTAATTATTGAATCATTAAAGTAAAATCAGATTTAATTAATCTTTATGATTATGCTGGGTTTGTAGAATTAACATGAACTGTTGAAAAATTTTATCAAGGTAATCCTATCATAAAGGTTCTAGCATTATCTGGAACATTAGCATGATCTGGGGATGATACAAATATAGTTTTAAACGAAAATGGATGAGTATATTTATTATGAGCATGAATGCAGTTTCTCCCAAGTTTTTTTGATGAGTATGTTTTACTCAATGAATGAGAAAACTGAGAAATACGTATCCAAAATATTGAAACTGAAAAAGAAGTAGTTCTAAATTATTTCCGCTGTAATCCATCGGATCCAAATAAGAATTGTAAATGATTGAATGAAACATTTGCGAATAATAATGCACAAAGCTTTGTAACTTCTGAGTGAGATGTATATTATAAAATGAGTGAAGCTCAGTCTCGATTTGTATCAAATTGAAATCGATGGGGAATATTTATCAACGATGTTTCAGATGATATAGTTTTTGAGTTAAAAGATTTGATAAAATTTGCTAATGAAAAAAATATCAATGAATGGATAAAATCTCGTGCTGCTAGTATTTGTCAGTGATCGTGAGAAAAAATGCAAAAAATAAATAATTCTGAAATTAATTTAAAACAGGAATGATTAATTGTAACGGTTTCATGAGATGGAGTAGAAAAACAAATGACATGTCAGATCCTAGTTGATTTTAGTTTACCAGAAAAATGAAAACTACAAAATCTAACAATTGGAGATGATGTGATAGTTTCAAATGAAACATGAAGTAACGAAGAGTTGAAGACTGAAACAACATGAAATATAGTGGATACTCCAATTTCTGCTACATCGCTTGATACAAATGTTCCTCAATTTCCAATCAAAGAAGAATGATTGGTTTATAATTCATCTAGATGAGGTTATAGTTTACAATTCCCATCTTCAAATATCTCATATTCAGTAAGTTCAGTAAAGGAGAATTTTGGTAGAAGTGATGTAAACTGTTCTTATGTTATTAATGTAATAAAATATTCAGACAAAGAAAATTTGGAAGTATCTCCAGCTATTAGAGTTTATGAATGTCTATGAACTGTTGGTCAGTCACGGGCTCCTGGAATAGTGGTATATTCAACATTAGACAAGAAATTTGTAGTTCAAATGAATGATTGAGCTTGGAATGATTTCTCTACTCATTTAAAATTTGAAGCTTTAACAGGAGAGTGATAATTGAAAAATTTGGCGTATATGAAGTAGATTTACTTGGGATGTAAGTCTGCTTTTTTTTCTTTTATAAAATTTGACAAATATATAGCAAATAAATACAATTGGTTATTTTAGATATAATATAACATTGATGAATAAATCTGAAATAATTCAAAAAGTAGCGTCAGTTTTTCATGAAAAATGGAGAAAATCTAGGATACAAAATGGTGATAAATATCAACCAATGATAGAAAAATCTGATGATAAAGAATGGAATATAGAACATTGAACAGATGTGGTCGATATAGCAAATACAAAGTTTGAAGATTTGCCATCAAATCGAAAATATGAAAATTTACAGGCTGCAGAAGTTGTTGTGAATTTAGTTTATGATAAAGTTGTAAATTGAGAAATTTTCAATTCAGAAATGATTGAAGAAATGTCTGAAGTTGTTCATGAAAAATGGCTTGAAAGAAATTGAGTAGAATGATCATTTGAAAATCAAAGAGTAGATTATGAAAATCTTTCTGAAGAAGAAAAAGCTAAAGATAGAGCTCAGATTGAATTAGCAATTCAAATTATAAAATCAAAAATATAAAAAAGCCGGCCATAGTGGTCAGCTTTTTGTATGTTGTCGTCATTCTTAATATTCAGCGAATAATCTTGAATATTAAGCCTAAGATTCTTCTTGTGTTTAGAATGATAAATTAATTACTTCAATCTTTTAACTGCAATTTTACCATCAGCTCAGATTGAAGAAATTACACATTTTAAAATTTCTCCTACTTTGAAATGATTTGATAATCAACCAGTAAATTTTTCTCACATATTAGATACATGACAAAGTCCTAATTTACCTTTTGGTAATTTAACGAAAACTCCATAGTCTTCCACTCTAGTGATTTCAGCTTCAAATTCTTGTCAGACTTCTAAATCTGTAGCTATTTCAAGTATCATAGCTTTAGCTTTGTCAATTATAGCTTGATCAGGATGTGTTAAGAAACATGTTCCATCATCTTCGAAATCAATTTTGATATTGTCACATTGTGCAATGATATCATTGATAACATCTCATCATTTTCCAATAACTTCTTTAATCTTTTCTGGGTCGATTTTGAATACATGAATCTTTGGAGCGTATTTACCAACATGGTCTCTAGGAGCGGGAATTGTTTCAAGCATTACGTCCATAATCTCATTATATCATTCGAAAGCTTGGTCGATAGTTTCAAATACGATAGATAGAGGAATTCACTTTAATTTAGTATCGAGCTGGATTGCATTAACTCAGTCTCTAGTTCCAGCTACTTTGAAATCCATATCTCAGATAAAGTCTTCAGTTCACATAAGGTCAGTGAGTACCATATGGTCAGTAATGTTTCCAGCTTCGTCGTGGTCTGTGAATAGTCACATTGCTACTCCAGCAACTGGTTTTTTGATAGGTACTCATGCATCCATTAATGATAGACAAGATCCACAAACAGATCCCATTGAAGTAGAACCTCCAGATCCTAAACATTCAGAAACAACTCTGATTGTATAAGGAAATTCTTCTTTAGAAGGAATCATATTTTCGAGTGCTTTTTCTGCTAATCTTCCATGTCAGATTTCTCTTCTTCCTGTTCCACGAATTCATTTAGCTTCTCCAGTTGAGAATGGAGGGAAGTTGTAGTGGTGGATATATCTTTGAGTATCTCCATCGTGTTCCATGTCGTCCAAAATTAGGTATTCCATAGGTCCTCCAAGAGTTACAGTTGAAAGAACCTGAGTATCTCATCTCCAGAATAACCCAGTTCCGTGAGTACGTTCAAATAATCCAACTTCACAGTATAGTGGACGAATATCTTTTTGAAGTCTGTCATCTACTCTTTTGTGTTGAGAAAGAGTTCTTCCACGAATGTGATATTTAGTTACATTAAACCATGCCATTTTGATTTTTGATTCTGTGTGTTCTTCATCTTCTTCATCTTCAATTTGCTCTTTGAAATGTTCTACACACTCTTTTTCATATTGATAGAATAAATCATTGAATGAAACTTTTGTGTTTCACATCATGGATTCCAATCTATCTTCACCTATGAAATTCTTAACTTCTTCTTCTAATTCATGAGATGGCTTATTAAACATTACTTCTTTCTCAGTAACATTTAACTCTTTCAAGAATTCTAATTGGAAATCGCAAGATCTATTGATTTCTTTTTGTCAGATTTCAAAAGCTTTTTTCAGAATATCCAAAGGGATTTCTTTAGATTCATCTTCGATCATGTTGATAGAATCCCTTTTTCAAGCTACGAGTAAATTTAATTCAGCTTTTTCTAGTTCTTCACGAGTAGGATTTACGATAAAGTTTCAATCCAAGTAAGCAATTTGTGCAGCTCAAACTGGTCCATCAAATGGAAGTCCAGCAGCCATAATTGAAATAGATGCACCAATGATTGAAATTACTCCAAGTGGATATCTAGGATCCATTGCCATAGGAGTAGATGTCATTACTACATCGTTTATCATTCCCTTAGGAAACATTGGTCTAATTGCACGATCTGTAAGTCTAGCATTCAAAATTGCTTGATCTGAAGCACGTCATTCTCTTCTTCTGTAGGCAGCTCATCCGATTCTTCCAGCAGCAGAAAAAGATTCTCTCATTTCTACCATCAAAGGTAAGAAATCTGTAGTAGGTACAGGGTTTTTGTTCATTACAGTAGTGAATAGCACAGCCCAATCTTCGAATTTTACTGTAATTCCAGAGTCTGCTTGCATTGCTAGTTTACCTTGCTCAAATGTCAATTTTTTACCAGCTCGGTCAAACGATTTGCGGTTCTCATGAACCTCTCTTTTAAATGTTGGCATAAGCAAAAAATAAAAAATAAAAGTCTGAAATACATTTCTGGAAACTGATTATAGAAAAGAATTCTTACAAAATTTTTCACTCAGAACTCCTTTTTGTAATCACCTTCCTATGAAATGATTTCCATAATTGATAATATATTTTTTTGACCACTAAATGCAAATTGAAACGATAAAAACAAATATTATATCACAAATAGAATATAAAGCAAATTAAAAATAAGAATAAAGTCTGATTTTTTTTGCATTTTTTTGCGTTCGTAAGTATAATTGACTATGTACTTTATGTTATAAAAAAGTTTATGAAGAAAATATTTGTTTGGTTTTGACAATGAATTTCAAAATATAAAAAAAGATTGGTTTATTGTGCTTTAGTTTTTTTTATTGGTCAGGTTTGTTTTTTTGGAGCTTGAATTTTTTGAATAAATAATCAGGTATTTGCACAAACTCAGAATACAGCAACTCAGAGTAATACATCATTATCAGAAGCAACAAAATGGCATGAAAAGCTTTCTTTCATTCAGAAATTAATTTATGTGTTGATTTATCCTTTGTTGGTTGTTGCATGAAAATTAGTTGATAATTCATTTGTATATTGAGAAATTTTTTGATTTGATGCTGTGCTTTGGAAATTGTGGAATATTGTGAAAAATTTGGCAAATTTTTGATTATGATTTATGTTTATATTTTATATTTTTAAGTATTTGATAACTGATGATAAAAAGCTTGGACCGAAGCAGATTATTATTAAATCGTTAATAGCGTGAATTTGAATACAAGCTAGTTGGTTTGCTATGGCGGCTTTAATTGATATGTCGACTATATTGACATATTGAATATGATGATTGCCTATTTCTGTGTTGAGTGAAACTAATTGAGATTCTTATGAAGATTCCTTGAAATATAATCCGTATATAATGAAAAATTTAGTGTATGTAGATTGAAAGGATTTGGATACGACTGATATATATTTAACAAATTCACAAACAGGGAATATTCAGCCAGGAGTTTATTATATTTCTAGTTGTAGGACTTTTAATTATGGTACATGAGATGAGAAGGAAGAACTTATTATTGCTCCAAAGAATATTTATTATGTTTATAGGACATGAGATGTAAGACAAATGATGTCAACAGATGAGAATAGATGTCATTATTATGGTCAGATTTATTATTTTTGAGATAGTTATTTTAAAAGAGGAGAAAATAATTGTAAAATAGGAGATACTGAAGATAATTGTAAAGAAAATCAGAGTAAATATACTACCGAATTGTGAAATAAAATTGATGAAATTATTGGGAAATCAAGTACATGAGAAGTTGTGGAAAAAATAAGAAATGCTGAGTTATTACAGTTGTGAGATGCTCATTCTACGTGATGAGTATTGTCAAGTCTTTGAACTATAGTATACTCGCAGGATGAAAAATATGGATTGGATCTTTATAATAAATGGACATGAGAGGATTGAAATTCTAGTAGATTGCAGGATATAATGTCATGACATTCGTATGTTTGAATTTTTACAGCATTGTATTCTTCGTTATTAAATATGTGAAATTGAATAGTTCCATCAAATAATTGAACTTTTTCTTCATTATTAGCTGTGGCTATATCATTGTGACATGTGATAGCTATATGAATTCCATTGATTGCAGTTTCTGTATTATTTATGATGAGAATATGAATATTATGGATGGCAATAGCTTTATCGCCTATGATAATTTTATTGAGAGTTTTTGGTTTGGATGAAAAAATCGGGAAAGATTGACCATTAAAATATCTAGTACTAAAAAATCTGATTCCAATTATCTTTTCTCCTGCTATTATTTGTTTTGCTATTAGTATATCTACTGTTTTGGTTTCAATAATATCTAAATTAAATTTTAGTGCTATTGGTTGAAGTGAAATATTATGATGATTAATTAAAATGGATGTATGATGATTGCCTATTAATTTGTGAAAATTTGTCATTTCGGTATTATGAATCGCTGTAACTCGATTCTTGGTATGGATGGCTTTGAAAAATTCAGAATTATGAAAATCTGGAATTATTAAATGATTGGAGAGCTTGGCAAAAACTTCTTTATGATCTATTCCGATTGTTCCAATTCCATGAAAGGATAAAAAATGAGTTAGTTTTATATGAGCGAATTCAGCATTTGGATTGAATGGAAAGGAATGAGTTATTTCTTCAGTTACTAGAAATATAAAGAGTACTTACAATTCAGAAGATCAAAAAGCACTGAATGAATGGTTAGATCCGCAAGGCGCAGCCAAAAAAGCTGCAGAAAAAAGAGCAGAAAATAGATTAAGTTCATATGAAAATAAACTTGTATCATTATCTGCTGATAAAATTGAAAGTAATTGGCTATCTCAGAAGATAGAATTAGATGATTCATGAGAAACGTTAGCTTTTAATGAGATTAAGGATATTAGTGCCAAGAAAAATATTATTAAAAAGATAAATGATATAACAGATGAAAATGTGCGTAAAGCCTTTGGTAGGTTTTCAGAAATAGAGATTTGAGAATGAAGTAATAAGGAAGTGTATAAGTTTACTGATTGAAAATATGTTCTTCAGGGAAATAGTTGAGCATCTACATAATTCTTATATTTATTTAAAAGTAAAAGGTATGAAAAGAAAATTTTGTTTGAAAATATGAATTCTTGTGGCTGTAGTATTGTTTGCATCATTTTCTGATTGGACTTTGGCTGAGGAAAAAGATGCTTTTGAAATTATGTGATGGAGTTTGAATTTTATAATTAGTATTTTATCTTGGATTCGGATATTTTTTGCAAAATTGGCATGAACTTTTTTGACAAATAAGTGGGTATATGGGGAAGTGTTTTGATTGGATGCTCTATTTCGAAAATTTCGAAATATAATGAAAAATATAGCTAATTTTTGATTGTGATTTTACTTTATATATATAATATGAAAGTGATTTTTTAGCCAATGAAAGTGAGATATAACAAAAAATTTAAAAAATGTTATTTTATGGTTATTGGTATGATGAATTTGAATTCAGTCTAGTTGGTTTTTGACGGCAACAGTTATAGATTTATCTACTATTACATTAGCAGCAGCATGAGCATTTCCATCTCAGATTATTTCAGATAATGCTCAAATAGAATGAGCGATGAAAGATTCATTATCAGAATATCTTGATCCGAAAAGGGAATCTGTGAATAAAGGTGAGCGTATTTCTTTATTCTCTACTAATGAAAAAGCTTGAAGCTTTTTGAAAGAAAGTTCTTTTGAACTTGTGGAACCTAAAACATTTACATGATTTGTAGAAGCTCTTTTGCCAACACCAGAAGATGTATCATGACCTCTATATTATATGTGATTGTCTATTCTGAAAACAAATGTCTTGGCGAGTATGGATTCATCTAGTGAGAAAGGTTTGAAATCTACTATATTAAATCTGATTATGCAATGATGAACAACAGTAGTTTTTTCAATAGAAATGTTTGTTTTGTGTGTGCTTGCTTTGATAAGGATTGTATATTTATGGATGTTTATAATATTGTCTCCATTGGCTGTATTGTTGTGGTGTATACAAAAATCATGAGAGAAAATTTCAGGGTGAGATAAGAGTTTTATAGCTAGTTTTATGGATCAAATTAATTTAAAGACATTTCTAATAAATGTCTTTAAGCCTACAATTATAGTGTTGTGAATCTGAATTACAGTAATATTTTTGTCACTTATGAATAAGGTAGTGATAGGTGTGGATAAAAATGAAAATAATTTTAATTATCAATGAACAACTTTTTATAGTAAAGAAGATTCAAAATCTAATCTGTCTGGAAAATGAGATCAAACATATACAACAGAAATAGATAATTGACTTTTAAATTTTACATTAACAAATGTATGAAAAACATTATTAGAAATAATATTATCAATTATTACTGTAATTGTTACTTATCTTATCATTAAATTTGTGATAACATTGTGATGATGAAAAGATTTTGTATCATCAAAAGTTTGAAAGATACAAAAATGAATCTGAGATCTTTTGTGATCTGTGCCAGTGGTACCGGTAGCAGGTTATGATAAAACCTGAAAACCGGTTACACATTATATTAGTGCAAAAAGGACTTTTGGTCTAGATAATAATGATTCGTTGTTGGAGTCAACAATTGGAAAATATCAATGAAAAGTAGATGAATATAGTGATGAGCAGTCTAGTATTGTTAGTTCTCGATTCAACAACAAAACGGGATATTTATCATTTAAAGAAAAATCTGACATTGAAGCTATTGGTAATAACGATAGTCTGAAGTGAATTGATGTGTTGAACAAGATAAGAGACGTAATAAATAGAATAAAGACTGAAGAATGAAAATGAATGACATTAAATCCAGACACATCTAAAAATGATAAATTTTGGATTAGACAATTTGGATGATGGTTGACTAGTATGAATTGAAAAACTGTAACATGAACTTTACAAAATTATAAAGCATGGAATGATATAATACAGGCTTGGAATTCATCTCAGACAACAGATACAGAAAAGAAAATGGAGGAAATATTTAGATGACGTAGCGACAGAATAAAAGCTTATGCTGATTTCTTTGAACTATGAAATATTACAACTTGGGAACAGTTGAAAAATGCAGATATTTCAAAATTAACCACTACGCAAACTTCGTAAACCTTTTCCATTGCATTCAGATTTTGTTTATTTATAATATCACTCAATAGATAAAAGTGCTACATTTTAGTATAATAATAAAATATAAAAATGGATTTTGATCCTAAAAAGAATTATTACGATATACTTTGAGTAAGTGAATCTGCATCTACTGATGAAATCAAAAAAGCTTTTAGAAAATTGGCTATCAAACACCATCCAGATAGATGATGAAGTAAAGAAAAATTTCAAGAAATAAATGAAGCTTATCAAGTTTTGTCCGATGAAAAGAAAAAGTCTCAATATGATGCTTTCCGTAAAGGATGATTTACAGGATGATTTGGATGATGAAATTGATGATTTGATTTTGGGAATTTCTGATGATTCGGTGGATTCTGAGGTTGAGAAGGAGTGGATTTTGATATTGGAGATTTGCTTGGATGAATATTTGGATGATGATTTGGATGATGAAATAAAGTACGTAAATGAGAAGATCTCAAAAAAATTATTGAAATCAGTTTTGAAGATTCATATTTAGGGTGTGAAAAGAAAATTAGTTATTCTAGACTCAAAAAAGTGTCCTGAGCTGTTGAAGAAGTATGTTCAAATTGTAATTGAAAATGAAAAGTTAGTCAACAAGTGCAGACACCATTTTGAGTTATGCAGAGTTCTGGTGCTTGTAGACAGTGTGGCTGAACTTGAAAAATTTATAAAAAAGGCTGAAGAACACTGGAGAACGGATGATTAGAAGAATCTAAGGAAACAATTGATATCAAGATCCCAGCTTGAATCAAAGAAGATGCTTATATTAAATATTCATGAAAATGAAATGCATGAATATGAGAAGCACCTGATGGAGATTTGTATCTTAAAATTCGTATAATTCCAAATAAAAAATATCGTCGTGAAGGAGATGATTTGTATGTAAAAGCATCAGTAACAATATTTGATTTAGTTCTTGGATGAGAAGTGGAAGTTCCTCATCCAGAATGAAAATTGATGGTTAAGGTACCAAAATGAACACAAGTCTGAGATAGGATAAGGATTTCTGGTCGTTGATTCGGAGAAAAATGATTATTCAAGAGTAGATGAGATATGATAGTTGAGACTGAAGTTTCCATTCCAAAAAAATTAAGCAAAGATGAGGAAATTTTGTGGAAGAAACTTAGAGATGGAAAATAGAAAAATGTCATTCTGAGGAGGAATGAAATGACGACGAAGAATCCAGATGGTTTTATATTTTCCTGGATCCATCGTCCCGAAGTGTCGAGACTCTGTATGATAATGTGGCGTGTAAAAATCCCCTCCCCGATTTATCGGGGAGTTCATTTCGATGAAGGGAGTTAAATGGATTCTTCGCTATGCTCAGAATGACGATATACTTAAAAATTTATTTATAAAATAGTCTATGTATTTAGGAATAGATCCTTGAGTTAGAAAACTTGGATATGCGTTGATAGATGATGATTTGAAAATTATCGATGCTGGAATTTTATTACAAGACAAAAAATCTCCAACAAGGGAGGATCAATTCAATAGAGCAAATCAGATTTTTGATTTTTTTTCAGAAATGTTGGAAAAATATCCAATCGAAAAAATTGCAATGGAAAAATTATTTTTTACAGATTACAACCAGAGTAATGCTGAATTTGTATATGCGATAAGATGAGCATTAATGATGTTATTTCTCAGAAAAAATATTCCAATACTGGAAATTACTCCTATTGAACTCAAAAAATTCATAACATGAAATGGAAAAGCTGACAAGATGTTAGTTCAAAAGACAATTAGAAGATTTTACAAACTTCAAGATATCCCGGAATATAATGATGCTGCAGATGCATTAGGATTTGCATATTTAGCAAAAATTAGGAAATAAAACATATAATAATTTAGATAAAAAAATACTGGAAATAACTATAAAAATTTTTGACAAATCGAGTGCTTCTATATATAATATGTTAATATTTATTAGCATAATTTTTTAATGAACACTTCTAATAGAATTGAAGATAATGAAAATGAAAAGTTTGAAGAGTTTTTGAAATTGCTAGAAACTAATCCAGAAGCAATTGAAAGTCAAGTTATAAATAATGAATATAAGGAATTACTAAAAATAGCTTTTGAAGAAGCAAAATCTAGTTGGCGATCAGCAGCAAGAGTCGTTCCAGCGCTGTTGAAATTAAATGTACTAGAAAAAAGTGAAATAAAAGAACAATATAAGGAATTGCTAAAAATAGCTTTTGAAAAAGCAGAATCAGATCTTGAATGGGCAGAATATGCTGTCCTAGCGTTGTTAGAATTAAATATACTAGAAAAAGGTGAAATAAAAGAACAATATAAGGGATTATTGAAGATAGTTTTTGAAAAAGCAAAATCAGATTTCAATTGGGCAGAACGTGTTGTCCCAGCATTGTTAAAATTAAATATACTAGAAGAAAGTGAAATAGAAAATAGTGAAATAAAAGAACAATATAAGGAATTGTTGAAAATAGTTTTTAAAAATGCAAAATCAAATGATTTTTGGGCAGTTTATGTACCAAAATTGTTGAAATTAAATATACTAAAAAAAAGTGAAATACAAAAAAGTGAAATAAAAGAACAATATAAGGAATTGTTGAAAACAGCTTTTAAAAATGCAAAATCTGATTATGGATGGACAAAATCCGTCCGAAAGTTGTTAGAATTAAATATATTAGAAAAAAGTGAAATAGAAAAAAGTGAAATAAAAGATCAATATAAGGAATTACTGAAAACAGTTTTTAAAAAAGCAAAATCTAGTTGGGACTGGACACAAGATGCTGTCCCAGCGTTGTTAGAATTAAATATATTAGAAAAAAGTGAAATAGAAAAAAGTGAAATAAAAGATCAATATAAGGAATTGTCGCAAATAGCTTTTAAAAAGGCGAAAACAAATTCTGATTGGCTAGGATATGCCGTTCCAGCGTTGTTAAAATTAAATATACTGGAAAAGAGTGAAATAAAAGATCAATATAAGGAATTATTATGATTAGCGTTTGAAAAAGCAAAATCAGATTGTACTTGGGCAGATTTTGTCATTCCAGAGTTGTTAAAATTAGATATACTAGAAAAAAGTGAAATAAAAGAACAATATAAGGAATTATTATGATTAGCGTTTGAAAAAGCAAAATCAGATTTTGAATGGGCAGATTTTGTCCTAGCGTTGTTAAAATTAAATATGCTAGAAAATAGTGAAATAAAAGAACAATATAAAGAATTATTATGATTAGCGTTTGAAAAAGCAAAATCAAATCATTTCTGGGCAGCTCTCATACCAGAGCTGCTAAAATTAAATATATTGGATGAAAGTGAAATAAATATCGATATAATTTTACCACAAAATATTACGTTAACTTGAACAACTTTTCTGGAAAAAAATAGAGACAAAATAGATACAAGAGATATTGAGTTTATAGATCAAATGGATGATTCTTTTTCAAAGAAAGAATTTGTTTATATATACAGACAGGACTATGATTTTTTCAAAAAAATAGAAAGTATTATAAAAGAGATTAATTTCCAAAAAATATGGGAAGTAAAGAAAGAATTTTATCCAAAAGAAGAAATACAAAAATTAAGAGCATTGGAAGATTATTTTTGAGAATGAATATGGACATATTTTGTAGACAAAGTACCATGAAATAAAACCATTAAAAATCGTTTTAGAGATCCACATAATGCTTTATTACATGCAGACAAAATAATAGTATTAGCAAAACAATTAGAAAATAAATGAATAAGTAAAGAAGAATTTATAAAAAACTATCTATGAGTAGCTTGAGATAGGAATAATTGATATCAACAATTGAATAATTTCTTAGAAAAATATAAATCAGATTGGAAAGAATTGGTAAAAAATGAGTTGGAAGACGAAAATTGATTAAAAAACAATCCAGAATTTATGGAATATGTAAATAATTTGCTGGAAAGAGAAAAGTTAGGAGAACTATACAAAAACTTAGATGAATTTGAAAATATACTGACAGTTTTGAATATGATAAATCAAAAGCAATCATTAATAAAATTACAAAAGCTAGAAAATAGTGATAATCCAGATGATAAAAAACTATATGAATACTATAAATGAGCGATATATCATCCAAGGACAAAACCAATAATAATGAAAATGTACGAAAAACCGTGAGAGTTTTTGGGAATGGATGATACAATATTTAGTGATTTGGAGGTAGTCCATCAAGCAAAGAAACCATCAAATATGGTAGAAAATTTTGAATTTTTGGATTTTGATGCAAAAGATTTGGTAAATTGTCTACCATTGTGAGTATATGATAAATTAAGTTATTTTAAACCATTTGAGATGAAATTCTTTATAAATGGAAGTGATGTATATACAAAGGATGAGATACAACAAAAAATAGGTGAATTTTTGAATTGAGCTGATCAGAAAAAGATATCAGTCATTATCACAAAATTGAAAGAACAGGGTGATGTGACTATGTGGTTCAAGGAATGGAAAGCCAATAAAGATGAATTTATTATAAATTTATTGTGAAAATATTGAGTGGAAAAATTGGTAAATATGTTTGTTGGATTATGATATAGTGAATTCAATAAATATAGGGATCTGAGAGAAATGACTGCCAAAATTAGCCCAAAATCTGACTCGAATAATTGGTTTAATGGATTTAATTGTGATAGTCTAGCAGAATGACAAGGAAAGAAAGTAGTAGCAATGTTTAACCCATATTGTACAGATTTTTGTATCTATGAATGAGAACAAGATCCAAAGGAAGATAATCTGAAAGTAACGAGTTGGGTGACACTAAATAGAGCAATACCAGAGAATTTTACTACATTATTATGAAAAGTAAAAAGTGAGACAACTCATGATATAGTAAGTGTACTGTGAGATAAATTTGAAGATTATAAAGATCCAAGTGAATATGTAATCACTATGGATAATATTGAGGCAAAACCAAATTTTGGAAGGAAAAATGAATTAGCAGTGCGTAAAATGTATGAGAAATTTTTCTCTGAATATGTGAGACAAAATCCGATATCACCAAATTGAATACCAATCAATACACATAAATTTTATTCGTGAGTGAATTATAATAAATTAGACATACTCACAGATAGAGTACCAAATGAGAGTTTACCTGTATTTGTAAATGCATATAGTGACAATAGCGAGTCATATAGTTTGAAGTGAAATTTAGATGCATGAGAGCAAAAAGAGAAAGAAAAAAAGATATGAATACACCCATTATCAATAGAAGATGTAGTACAGATATCGTACATGGAATGAAAAATATATCCATCATCAATGAAAGACCATTTATGAAATTTACAACATGAGATCACAGCGAGCATCCTAAATAATACACTAAAATGAAGACCAAATCTCTCATTTGCTCGGTATAATGAAGAATGAAAAATCTGATGATATATCTTGGCATATCAATGAAAGATGGAAGATGGGACACCATGAGTATATATTTCAGATTTTGCGATAGATGAAAAGGAGAGATGAACAGCATGAATTAAAATGATACATCACTGGATGAAAGAAGTGAAAGAAAAATATCCAAATATGCTGGTATTTACTAGAGCAAGAGAAAATACAAGTTATCGTATGATAAAAGCATTTGCAGAGAAACAATGATACAAAATTTTACAAGATGAAATAATGGAAGATTGATGAGAGAATTTCCATCTAGTTTTATTGAATCCGTAAGGATAAGAAAAAAGTCTGGTTTTTTTTGACTTTTTTAGTGTCTATGTGTATAATTAGGTGAGGAAGATTTTTTTACTTTTCTTTATATAAAAATGAAAAACAAAACAATGTGGTTTAAATTTGGTATGACAACTTTTGTATCTATGTGTTTTATGTTGTCTTTTACGTCAGCGATTATGCTAAGTTTTAATGAAAGCTTGTTTAGTAATAATTTTTTGAGTGAGGAATATGTTACAGATAAAATGACAAATATTCATTTTGCAGATTATTGAAATGATTTTGGATGACTGTTTTATTTTTCGAATAATACAGGGAATACACAAGCATGAACATATTATTATGTAAAAACGGAAACATGAAATGTTTTTGAATGTGGAGAACAGGTTAAATGATTTTATTATAATGCTCAAAGAGGAGAGAGATTGTGGCCATTAGATAATGAGACTAAGTCAAAGTTTTGACAAACTAGTAACTTATATATGTCATGATGAATTTATACGAGTTGTGCGACGTCATGATATAGACAAGCAGTGCTAAACTGTGAAACTAATACAGGTATGAATTATGCTGACTGTATGAATATTGTTAAATCAGAATTTCGTTTGGGTGGAGATTGATATTATGGGGCGATAACATATCAATATTCTTGACAAGAAATGAATCTAACTGTTTGAATAGAATATGATACTGGAGAATCATCTTTCATTACTATAAAATCTGAATCGGAATTAAAACCAACGTTTGTTAGAATTGGTGGAAAATATCCTGTAGGATTTGTATATGACTATAATGGCTGAGTTGGATTAGTATGATGTAGATTTAAAGAAGAATATCTTACTGGAGGTAGTATGAAAAATTTATTGAATGAAGTTGGGGCAGGTGGAGAAAGAATAAAAGAATTTTTTAGGTATAATTCAAATAACGAAACTATAGAATATACGGGATGAAATGTTACATGAGTAGATTGTGAACCTATATCGCAAGCTGATACTTTGTTGACAGTTGTTATTGAATGATTGGTGTGAGTTGGGAAAATGATTGCTTTCCCAGAAGCTGAAAGGTTTAGTAATTCATCAGATACAAAAATGCAGACTTTTCTGACAGAGAATATTAATAATGGAACAATGATGAATTATGCAAAAAAGAAGGCTGAACTTCTATGTAGATGAAAATGGCAGCAAGACTTTCAAACTGCATCTAGTAATATTATTTGTTATAATTGAAATGAAAGTACCGACTTATCTGTGCCAAAAAATAAAACATTAATTGTAAAACAATGAGATGTTGTTGTTAAGCCAGGAACTTGAGGAAATAGTGATAATGGTATTTATGATATATTGGTTTTAAGTGGAAATTTGATTATAGATGAAGAGGGTGCAGAAAAGTATAAGATAAATAAAAATGGATTTTTGAGTGGTCAATGTGGTGATGACTGTTTTGGAACATCTGTTGATCTTGCGGGTAACATTATATGAGTAGCTTCTTATCTTAAATGAAATTTTATTGTTAATTGAAATTTAATGGGAAGAGGTGTTAGTTTAAGCAATAAATATTTTGTATATTGAAAACTTATAACAAAAGATGATTTTAAAAGTCTAAGCAATCTCTTTTCATGGAAATGTGTTAATGGAATATCTACAGATAATCATGCATGTTTAAAATGACCATATCAAAATGCAGCTTTGGTTGTAATAGATCAGAATTATGATTCTCCTTTGTTTAGATAAGTAAAATAGTTAGTATTGTGTTTGACAATATGATGTTTTGCAAAATATTAATATTGAAGATTGGTATAAATTTGATATAATCAAAGGACGCGATGATTTTTGAGTCTGCCAATTATATTCTAATATAATTAAAAATTTTATTTCATTACGATGAATGCTATGTCTATAAATGTAAGACAGTTTGTCTATGACAACATTACTCCATATGATGGAGATGCTTCATTTCTTGCAGGTCCTACAGAAAGGACTACAAAATTGATGGAAGAAGTGAAAAAATATTTAAAAGAGGAGAGAGATAATAATGGACTCAGATCTGCTGATCCATCTACTATTTCTACTATTACTTCTCACAAACCAGGTTATATTGATAAAGACT
>Ga0247611_10001812_pt1 | contig 37041 bp, 39 predicted proteins | sample 177DNAGHGhighgp2_FD_192422 | JGI IMG/M metagenome (GOLD analysis project Ga0247611, IMG submission 192422) | Sheep rumen microbial communities from Palmerston North, Manawatu-Wanganui, New Zealand - 1770 DNA GHGhigh gp2 | ecosystem: Host-associated > Mammals > Digestive system > Stomach > Rumen... | reverse complement strand
GTCTTTCCACTCTGGACTTTTTTCCGGAGTTAAATGAAACAGAATTATATTTAGCGTACACTGTACTACCTCCTGTGCCCTTGCCATAGTTAACTGTATATACAGTCGGGAAGGTAACATATACATACTTATTACCCGGATAATTAACGCGGAACTCATATTCGCCCAAAGCATCAGGAACAAACTTCAATTCGTGTTGGTTTCCGCTATAAACTTGTTTTTGATCGCCAGAAGCACTTCTGTTGAAAGTGATGTAATATCCATCTGATTCTCCGTATCCCCAAGCATTAGAATTTCCGGCAGCCGTTGCTACTTTGAATCCATAATAACTATCCGGCAATTTGGTGACATCAATGGTTCTATACGCATTAGCTTCAGTAGCGTGTCCTGTTTTCTTGGACATCGCTTTACCGGAAGCGTATGTATAATCATCTCCAAACGGCGATCCGCTTTGGTTATCACCAATCACTTTCCAATCAGTTGTCAACACTTCAGTATAGTTGGCCACAACACTTACTGCCGCTCCATCACCGTTCGAGCGAATAGTAATCGGGTTAGCGGTTGCAACACCTCCATCCGTACGCGTACAGTTAGTCAATGTCCATCCTGCGAAAGTATAGCCCGTTCCGGCTGCAGTCGCTGTAATCGTACGCGTTGTTGCGTATCCCACATTAGTCGCCGAACCGGAAACCGCCGGAGCCGCATAACTCGGGTTACCTGCATCGTAGTGGCAAGATGTCGAAAGCGAGGACATCCATTCTATTGCCGAGGCTGTAACTGTTACAGATCCGTTCTTGACCGTAACTTTCGTACTCGCACTACTTGCATCATCAAATGTGGCATTAGCTGCCGGATCTGCGCTCCAACTACTGAAGGTGTAACCTGTTGCTGCTGTCGCAGAAATATCATACTTACTACCCAAAGTTACAGGATCTGTAGAACCGGAAACAGAAGAAATGTTTGACCCTGCGGCAACCGTCAATGCTCTGTTTGAACGGAAATTAGCGCGAATAGTTGCAGCCGAAGTGGGGAAAAATTTGTTTGAACTAGTCCCTGTACTACTTTCAAAAGTACCCGTTCCGGAAATAATCTCCCAACTACTGAACTCCTTACCATCATTAGGCGAAGTACTGATGGATACACCGGATAATGTACCAATATTGCTTTGCGCTCCACTTGGAGTAGTAGAACCTCCACCATCATTGTTGACTGTAACAGTATAAGCAGCCTCCGATTTGTAATAAATAGTTTCTGTACTCTCCGTACCAACCAAAGAGGATAAACTATTATTAATACATTGCGCGTGCACAACGACTGATGCCGTTTCTGTTGATGTAATTCCAGTTACTGTTAAAACATTAGAGTTTTGTTTTGATCCCGAGTTCTTCCAATATTTCAAGGTCGAGTTGCCATCCGTATGAGCTTTTGAACCATTAACAGTAAGCGTTAGGGTTCCATTATATGGAATAACATAAGGGTTATCACTTGTTCCCTCACCCGCTAAGTAACCGGATCTAGAAACTGAGAAGCTACTAATCGCAGGCGGAGCAATTTTGTAAGTGAATTGATAGTTACTACCTCCATTATTAAGATACTTATCACCATCCCCCCATACTTGCCAGTAGTATTTCAAAGTATAACTTCCCGAGGCATCAGTCAAACTAGCCAGCGTCCAGGTTACACTACTCTTCTCCAATTGGTAGTTATTCCCGTCTTTATCGCTTTGCGTCCAACTGCCTTCTCCAACATAGGAAGTGCTACTCCAATTGTTTTTAGTATAACACAACTGGGCATTACTCAACAGTCGTCCTTTCCCTTCATATGAATTATCCCATACTTTGAGATAAACGGCCTTAATTGTCAAATTGGAACTTAATGTACCAAGGTCTTTGTCAGCCATTCCGGAGGCAGATTGGTCTTGTGTATGATCAGATCCGTCATTGTAAGTAAAATTACAATCATACACATTCGAATCCGCCCACATTTGTCCGACACCGAGGGTGAGGAGCATGATTAGCATTGCCGCATAGCGGGCGAACCGCCGCGGTTTTTGTTTTTCATGGCTATTTGACAATAGCCTTTCGATTAAGTTGAAATTTTTCATAAGATTTTATATTTTTTTAGTTTATATTTTTCGTTTATATTTTTCGTTCCTTTCCTTCGCGCGTATGTACGCGCTGTAGTAATATGATATATATAATGTTTTTCTTATAGTATTATAGTTTTAGTTTGTTATTTTAGTTTGCGTGTTGTTGTCTTTCTCTGGAATCACTTGAGTTTCCACATCTGCAGGAACAATATCTCCAATCATTTTCTTTATTTTATGCGCATCTATTCGCGTTATAAGTTCCTGAACTTCTTCCCAAATATTTTCAACATCTTTTTTTGTGATAGTACGTATCTGTCCATCCTTCGTCTTGCCGTTCCTATGAACTATATCGTGGCGTATAACTATTGCTTCCTCTATAGTATCCGTGTTACCAATATCTATGTTAAGGCCGTTCTTATATAATTTCCTCACTTTATCGAATTTATGATACAATTGTGCATCTAAATAATCCTTTACTTCTTTGCGCAAATGCTCTTTGCGGCAATAAATATCCTTAAGTTCCAACTTTCTTTTACCAAGCTCTCCACATTTCTCAACAAACGATCTTAGAGACTCTTCGTTATAAAATACCATGTACTTTAGAGTGTCACAAAGATATGCCTCCATGTAAGCAATAACATTTGCATACAAAAGCCGATATAATGTTTCCTTCGTTTCATGCGAAAGAGAATCTATATCATATAACGCCTTATGCGCTGTTGTGTAAAAGCCTAAATCAGTTTCTTCTGTTTTTTGAGCCTGATATGTTTCATCATCTTCATCCTCTAAAATAGGCTTCAGCATTTTTTTAGGATCCAAATCATAAACACATGCTGTACCATAATACATCCCAGAAATCAAATCTACATTAAGCACATTATTACAATGCGGACATACGCACTCATATTCTTCAATGCATTCACTATCGGCTTGCGTATCCGCAGCATAATTAGGAGATGGAGGCGTCATCTTTTCAGATTCTACCACTCTGCCACACTTTGGGCACTGGTATTTAAACGCAACGGATTTTGTCCATGAATAATATTCAAAATCTGTCATCATTTCTTTTCTTATCTATATTCTTAACAATCTTCCTATCCCAGACAATTGCGTATACGAATGTCATAATTCACTAACAAGTTCGTAGCATGCCATTTCAAAAGGATGTTCAGTACGAGGATCTACATTCATCTCTGCGCATACCAACCAAACCTTATCTTCTCTGTTTATATCCTTGTCATTATCTTTATAAGCTTTGATATAAAACTTAATAATTTTGGTTTTTATCTCGGGTACTCCTTTTGAACTAGAAAAAGCATATGTGGATTCAGACAACTTAGTTGCCTTTAACTCACTTGTCAACGCCTCTCTAAATGCACCACGCACTTTATCTTCATCATCATTTATGATATCGTAAGAGACAATATATGTAAATAATGTTTTCATAACTTTGTATTTATTAAGTTTTTCATTTTTCTCCATAAGATATTGAGCAGCCCTCATTCTAGCATTTGCTAAATCTCTATCCATAATATTTCTTTTTTTTGTTAAGTTTCCCTTTTCTTCCATTCTCCGGAAATAATCGTGCCCTTGCGGCTAAGAATGCCATTCCGGTTATTTTCTTTCTTCCGTTTCAGGTGGATTTAATCCACCGCTCTTCCAGCTTGGTCCTTTTTTAGCTCCATTAGCCCCGAATCTCATTCGGGTTATTAAAAATTTGCATGGCGATCTTGACGTTTTTGGCGATATCGCCAATATCGCCACTTTCGCCAGTGCATTTTTTCATTCTTTCTTAGATCATTTTGGCTGCCTTTCAGCCTTCCTTTAGCCTCTACCCGTTAGTTATTCCTTAGTTATTCGTTGGTTCTTAGTTAGTTCTTCCCTTTCCCATCACCTAACTATCACCTATCACCAATAACCTCTCACCTTTACCTCAGCTTAGTCCTTTTTACTTTTGTTCCCGTATGTTTCGACTATGTATCGAGTACTCATTGACTATGAATCGACTTATAATCAGCGTATCATCGACTACTAATCGACTGGTATTCAGCTATCATCGCGACCACCTCGCGACCATTACGGACGTCACCGTTAGGTACATACACAAAAAAGCGGGACTACGATGTTGTTGTTCCGCTCAACGAGGCTCTGGTAAGCCCTATATTCTAAACAAACAACACTGTAACCCACGCTATATGTGTATGTACGCGCAATGCGCGTATGGAAATACACACCGTGAGCATCTTCGTGTCGCGATGTTTTGGAATATATGTGAAATTTACCAGATTTCGTTGAGCCAAAACAAAGCGCGTAAGACGCTTTTTTGTCATTATGTCATCCCATTTTACGTCTCAGATCCGACGCACCGCTTTTTTACGCTGTCGGTGCCAGCGGTATTGTTATTTTAGAAGACGATCAAACTCTGCGGCATTATGCGTAAGACATACGCCATTTTTCCTTCTACCGTATAAACGATGACCATCTTCTTTCCATATGGAATCGTGCGAACCAAGATGCCATACTGGTAACTGAGATTAAAATCAATTGCCGGCAACTCAGCGTACTTTTCTATCCAATCCAATCGGTTATCCAAGTCTGCTAATCTTCGCTTTGCAGTCAGAGGCGCATGGCAATCCTCCACAATAAATCGCTCCAACTCTGCTATGTCGGATTTTGCGGACTCTTTAAACTCAACTATGTATGGACCTCCTCCGATCATTGTGCTTCTCTAATATCGGCTAATCCATAATGAGCACCTACTCTGCGAGCTAACTCATCCATGTATTCTTTGCGAGAATAACTCTGCTGAGTTCTCCAATTGGGATCAATAATCGGTCGCTCCATAACATCAGAGTTCCAATCATACGATGGTTGTTTCAATGCTGCTTCCATATATTTATCTTCTTTGTTTTCTTCGTGCTTCGGGCGCATGCATACGCGTATGTGTGTAGCGCCTTTGCATCCAAATCGGCTGCAAAGTTACAAAAAAAAATTGGATTATACAAATATATTTGTAAAAATCACAAAAAAAATCTGCACTTTGCATGCAGATTCTATATTTTGGGAATATTTTGGTTAATTTTTGTCCATTTTCCCCCGACTCCATCGAGCCGTTCTCGAACCAACTACGGTCCATATACGAGTCATTTACGAGTACACTTTCTTTTTTTCTCTTCTATTTTATCTTATTTTTTGCTTTGCACTTTTTGCACTTTCTGCACTTTGACGACTGATATACATAAAAAAGCAAGACACGAGATTTCTCTCATGTTAGGCAAAATAGAAATATGTGTTAGGAGATTATTCTAAGAAACGAGCTACTAACTCTTCAGGATTCTTGCGCGTATCCCAGACATCTGCAGCTTCTCGTTCATACAGCAACAGCGTATCTGCGTTCCAAACGTTGGTTCATTCTCTCGAGTACTTCATCGTTTGTGTAGTACTCGCCACGTTGAATCTCAGCGATACCTTCTTCCGCACTCGCAATCAGTTGCTGGCGAACAGACTCATCTACATGGTTCATCTGCCGAACATTATTCTGCAATTCGTAAATGACTTGTTCTTGCTCTTGCACTGAAAGCGTCATGATTACAGCGATAAGGCTTTTTAATGTTTCCTGTGCCATAATTTTGTAGTTTTAACCTTTGCGGATGCAAAGGTACAACAATTTTCTGACATACGCAAACATTTACGCAAAAATCTTTCTTTTTTGCCTGTTTTTTCAGTTTATCAATCTGTCAAAGATCTTTTTGCCGTCTTTTTCAGTCTTCGGCGAGACTAATCTCTCTTTATTTTTTCCCCCGACTCCATCGAGCCATTCTCGAACCAACTACGGTCCATTTACGAGTCATTTACGAGTCATCAACGGGTTCAGAATTTTTATCTCTTATCTTTTTTTCTTATTTATGCTTTGCACCTTCTGCTCTTTTGCACTTTGACATTCGTTCACCGCCACGCACAAAAAAGCGGTAATATCCTGATTACTGATATTACCGCTTAAAGTTGTATTTGAAATTCTATATAATCATTTTAAATTGAGCAGGAGAAACTATCCTTGTTTTTTCATGAGTTTGTAACTCCAATAAATCGTTATCTCCCGATATCAAATAGTTTGCATCTACTGTTTCACAGAGCGAAAGGAGATATAAATCCTTTGGATCGCGTACTGACACAACAGCTTGCTGTATAATAGCCTCGTTGATGCAATACGATTTTACAAGCCGAAACAGCTTATCTATATCCTCATCTTTGATACGGCTACGTATCTTCGGACGATTTGCTACATCCCTAATCTCATGTATTAACTGAGGACACACATATACATCGATATGCTCGTTTTTCAACACATCGTACATCAATTCCTTTTGGAAACCCAATAGGAACGAAACCCACACATTACAATCTATGATAACCTTCATTTGGCGTAGCGCACTGCGCGAACTTCATTCATAATATCCTCTTCCGAGAGATCCACATTCTGCGGACGAGTTTTTATAAACTCATCCAATACCTGTTCTCTAGTCTCGGATTGCCAACCAAAACGGTTAACTAATTCTTGGAATAGCGTCCAATCTGTACGAGGAATATTTAAATAAACACCCTGTGTCATTGTTGTTGCTTGCATACTTGCTTTCCTTTTGTTGTTTAAACTTTTGCGCTGCAAAAGTACAACAAATTTCTGATATATGCAAATATTTGAACAAAAAAGTTGCGATTTTTTGCCTATTTACGGTAATATCAATCTGTCAAAGATCTTTTTGCCTCGTGTTGAGCCTGAGGCATTGGGCTGTATATTCTCTTTTTATCTTACATCCACATAAGGTACATACACAAAAAGCGTAGACCTCGAGTTGCTTATTCACAAGTCGAGGCCTTCGCATTGCCTTAAAAGTCAAACAAACAACAGGAAACCTACGCCGATATGACAACTCTCCCGCTATATGTAGAGCAAGGAGAGGTATGTAGTCATACCCATAGGCATCTATTGGTTACTTTGTTTCTGACTTTTAATTCCGAAAGTTGCGAAGTTCCGACTTGTCAACCACAAAGCGTCAATAAACGCTATTCAATATGTATTGAATCCCTCTAACCCTCTCCGTTTTTAGGAGCCGGCGTAGATAGATTCCGTCCCACCTTTTACGTCCGTTGCAGACGCACCGCTTTTTTACGCTGTCGATGCCAGCGGTATTGTTATAATGCAATGTCTAATCGATGGCCTATAAGCTGATTATTACCTAGATAAACAATGCTATATACATTCTCTAATTCTTCAAAAAATGCGTACCAAGTAGTATGGCTGCTTTTGCGATAACGGACATAATACAGATCCTTACCATCCACTTTGTATCTTTCAAAATACTCAGGTGCTTTTACACGAATTGAATTTTGCAAGTTTAGCGCAAAATATCGGAAGATATCACGCATATAATCTACTGCGTAATCTTCTTCGCTAAAGTACCGTTGCTCTACCAACTCTTTAACACTTTCCTCAAACTGCAAAAGAGCCTGCAATGTATAGACTACTTCTTTCATCTGAACATAGCACGGATACGAGGTTCCATAAAAGCCATGGCTTCATCTGCAGTAAAGTACTTTTGTTGCGGAGTTCCGGTCCCGATATTCTCGAAACCAAACGGCATTTGTTTTGTTTCCTGAGCCTTCATATTTTTTGTTTTGTTCGTTCTTTATATGTTTCGGGTACATGCATACGCGTACGTGTGTAACGCCTTTGCATCCAAATCGGCTGCAAAGTTACAACTTTTTTTCGAAATATACAAATAAATTTGTAAAATTCTGCGAATTATCTTCTTTTTGCTCTGGAAATCAAAAAAATCGCCCCGAAGAGCGATTTTTAATTGACTAGGATACTAGGATACTAGGATGCTAGGAAAACTAGGGGATTGGTTGGCCGAGGGCGTTGTAGGTCTTGCCATCTCGGAGGATGAGCAGACGGCCATCTTTGATGATCTTATTGGTGATTGTTGATTGGTGATTGGTGATTTGGTCCAACCCTGTCGTTCCCGACTCGAAAGCCTGGCCTTCGATGATGACATTGCGCAGGCAGATATACTTACTGTCCTTCTCTTCCGCATAGTCATGCCAGGGCAGCACACGTACGTGCAGCGTCTCTCCGGCGGGGATGGTGAGCGTCGGGGTGAGACTGACATGCTCGATAGCGCGGTAAGGTAAGCCTTTTTTCTCATAGATCGTCTTCACATCCGTGAAGCCGTCTCCGAAGCCGGTATTGAGATGATAGCACATGGTATAGGTAGCATCGGCTGTGATATCATAGGAGATACCGGTGATACGCACCTCCATCGTAGCCGGTACTGTGATTGCAAAATCGAGGTAACGGCTTGCATTCTCGTCTATCTCCCCTGCCGGCCATTTGGTACGGCTACTGCCATTGGCGGAGTTATGGAACCGCGCGAGGATGACACCGGTCTCGTCCCCATCGGTGAAATAGTCCTTGACATAGTCCATACACGCCATGTTACTCATGGAGAAGGCAGCGCTGATGGGTCCTTCCACTACCGCGGCCGGCACAGGACGAGCGTTGATGGCCCAGGTCGCTTTGACGGGCGCACCGCCGTCCAGCGAGAAGGCATTCGCGCTGAGCGTTACATAGAGCTCTTTATCACCTACCGTCACATAGACCGTATCGTTCTGCTCGCCTCCTTCGCCATACAGTGCCCGCACATAGACGCTTTGGAACATCGACCCGCCGCTATAGGGCGCATTGGCCGTAGTCGCATAGGTCTCTTTATCCAAGGAGATAAGCAGGTTCTTGGTTGCCCGCAGCGCTACAGTACCTGCAGCGGGTTCCAGACCGTAACCGGTAAGCAGAAACTCCTTATTCTGCGCTACGCCGCAATAGGTATCGCCTATCTCGATAGCATTCGGCGCGGCAGAGATATCGGTTGGGATAGTGATATAGTCCGCGAGGATACCTGCGTTCTTGAGCAGCGTAGCTGCGGCACGAGCTACCTTCATCGCGCCTAAGTCATTGGTATGGGTCGCATCCCGCGTGGTATGCGTAGCATCCTTATAGGTGAACATCGCATTGAGGCAGTCATCACCCGTCTCGTAGGAGAGGTAGATATTCTTCGTCTCTTCCATCAGATCGAGGAAGACCACATTCTTCTCTTTCGCTACCTCCCGCATCGCGTGCACATAACTCATCGTCGAATCAGAGGCGGGTAACTTCTGATCGGTGAGCAGGGTACCGTTTTCCAGTTTACAGAAGCTATCGCCGAGGTCATGTTGACCATTCCGCTTGATGGTTTTGCCATTGAAATACGCGCGACAGATAGGCGCCATCAGGATCGGCGTCACACCCAGCGCGCGGGCTTCGTCTATGAACAGACGCATGTAATCGCGGAAAGTAGTTTGGGGATTAGTACCACGTGCATCGGTGGGAGCCGGCAGACCGTTGTCAGCGCAGTACTGCGCATACTCGAGGTTGTCCAGACCGTGCGTCACGGTACCTTCATCATTATGCGCAAACTGGATAATGAGATAGTCACCGGCAGACATCTGTTTCTTGAGCGCAGGCCAATAGGCAGCGCCGGTATAGAAAGCGCGGCTGTCCGCTCCGGACTTGGCTTTGTTATTGACGGTCACAAACGCGGGGTCGAAGAACGAACCGAGGTACATACCCCACCCGCGTTTGTCCGTCGTATTCGGATCATAATCGGCCATCGTACTGTCTCCGATAGTATGCACCTTCACGGCGCCCATCGGAATACACAGCACGATTGTCAGGATCAACGATAGGATTTTTCTCATGCGACTTATAATTGCGTACCGAGGACGGTAAATGATTTATTATCCTTCAGGATCACCATATGACCGTTGCGGAGTTCCTTACGGGTATTGAGGACGAAGCGGTCAGAACTGACGGTCTCGATAGCCGTCTCGTCCCCACCCTGTTCTGCGGGTTCACCGAAACCGCCGCGGGCATTGGCTTTACGCACCGTTGCACCCTCCGGCAGTTCTTGCGCTTTCAGTTCCGCACCGGTAAGCAGATATGCCTTAGCCGTATTGGGGTCCTCAACGAGATAGATAGCGTTATCCTCGATATTCTTCATGTCGCATTCCGCCTGTTGCGCTGCCGCTGCAGCCTCATCGGACCATGTACCGAGCGTATAATCCCTCGTATAAATAGCAGCCTGCGCTTCGGTAAGCACGGTCTCCATTGTTTTCTCGTTGGTACCAAGGACAAACTTGACATTATTCGATGCGGGCGTGATATTGTCGCCTTGTGCGTTTACCGAGTAATATTCGCCGAAGCACTCAGGCAGTGCGTTCATGGCGCCGAGGGTCCAACGCTCGATCTTATCTTTCTGCTGCGACGCAGTCTTAGTCATATTCAAGGCTCCGTTGCTATCATCAAGGAAGGTATAAAGGAAGATACATTTCGGTGCATTATTCCAACTACGTCCGAAACTAACGACCGGCTTGGTACCTTGGATACCCTCCGCATAACGGATGGTACAATGATCGAAGACATAGCCCTTATCTTTGGTAGCGTCGGCATTGCTGGCCGTTACAGCATCCGAACCGCCACCGTTTTTGGCGCGCTGCTCGCATACGAGGTCCGTACCATAGAAATAAACACTACCGTCACCGCAGATGAAGTCCACCGTTCCGTGGATCTCACTGGTCTCGAAATACTTGACCGCACCCTGGAGGTTGCTATAATAGGTATCCTGATACGAAAGCAACTTCACATTCTTGCAAACGGTCTTCGTTCCCTGATCCTGAAGCGCCACACCTACACCATCATTCGTTTTGTAATAATTATAATTATCGAAGAGAGTCAGATCCTGCAGATAAGTACCGGAAACATTCTTGAGGATACGGAGCGTAGCCGTTGCTCCGATACCGGGCGTAGCCGGCGCATTCTTAATGATCACGCCTTCCATCGATTGACCGATGAGGGAGATATTATTTTTACTGATAGAAGTGAGACAGGTCTCGCCGAGATCGTAGGTTCCGTTCGGCAGGAAGATCTTATCGCCTGCTTGCGCTTGCACCAGCGCCATCAGGAAGGAAGCGACGTCATTGGCGGGTACGATATAATAACCCGTTGACTCATCTTTCTCCATGAAATCGAGCACGTTATAGACAACCACTTTGTGGATGTACTGCTTAGCGGTCCAGTTGATGGTCAACCATCCTGCTTCACCGCTGTACTTAGCGGTCAACTCCGTACCATCGGGCGTGGAGTTCTTCACCAGGGCAAACGACGCCAGTTCGTTCTCACCCGCCATCACTTTGACATCACCGCTCTCCGAATATTTGCAGAGCGTCACAACGACCACTGCATTGCCGGCTACGGCTACCTTGATCGAACCGTCTGCGGCGAAGTACCAACCATGTTCGTTGTTATAACTACCGCCGGTAACCTCTACCGTCTCGTGATCCTCCGGATAGAAGACCGCATTGGAGAACTCATAGGTCTGTACCGAACCGACCGTAGCGTACTCGATCGGCGTCACTTTGGCCTGGATGGTCGTATTACCGGTGATGGGGTCACCGATTTTCGCTTTCTTATTATTCATATAAAACCATCCGCGGAAAGCCATGGCGTCCGGGAAAGAAGGGAGGTCATCCAACGAATACGGGATATCCTCCAACGTAGCACCTTCGTAAGTCTCGACCTTACCCAACTCAGCGCCGTTCTGGTCTTTGAAGGTGATGGTACAAGGTCTAACCTCCGCTGCCTCTGCAAAGAAATACGGCAGGTAGGTCTGGCTACCCAATTCGAAGGTCAGCACGCCTGCTTCGCCCATATAGATATAAGGCACATTCTGGTTATAGTTCGGTTTCTGCTCACCGCAAGTCGCATTATTGCTGATCGTAGCGTAGTACTCACCGTCTTTCTTAACCGTGATATCATGTTTGCTATGCTGGCAGGCACCGAGCGTGAAGCGCACCGTTCCATCCACCGGCACGGTGATCGTACCGCCCTGGACACCATGCTGACCGCCGTTGTAGGTAGTACCGGAAACAGACACACCATCAGGCAGTTCGCCGCTCTCCGGCAGGATAACCGTATAGGGGTTATCGCGGAACTCGATCTTGAAGTCCACAAACGTACGGGCTACGGCCTCAACGAACTGGATCTTCTGAAGCACACCTTCGCCACTCGAGGAAGTACGGGTGATATAGATATTATTCTGCTCATCCGTCAGATCGATCTCCACCGTTTGCAGTTCTTCTACCACAGCCGTCTCCGTTATTTTCGTTTTGGCAGCGGGCGTAGCGCCGGACCATGTAGAAACGATCAGAGCGATCTTAGCTCCCGCTTTACGCGGACCGAAAGAGAGTTTGAGTTTACCGGCTACGGCGGCTTTGGTGAAATACGCATAACCGCTGGAGTTCATCTTCACGCCGTTGAGACCCAGGTTGGAACTCGGGGCATCGTTGACATAACTGGCGTACGTGAGTACTGTTTGGGAAACAGCGTCTTTGTCTGAACCGCTTGTCGGAATCTTGTTCTCGGAATAATCCCACAGCAGGTCATTCTCGCCTGCTACCATGGTGAGGCTCATCAGAGCCGCAGCCATCAGAAAGAAAAATTTTTTCATTTTATTATTCGGGTTAAATGATTTTCAATAATCAATTCCGCTGCAAAGGTACTGCTTTTTTTGCATATATGCAAGAGAAATGAGAAAAAAGCGCCACGAGGACGCTTTTTTCTATAACGGATAACCCGTTTTAATAATATCCTTTCGGCATGGGTTCCGCCTCATGGATAATGGTCCAATAATAATCATTCGTGAGATTATCATAGGAATCTTGGTAGCCGGAGAATACATTTTTGGCAATTCTCTTTCGTGTACGAAGCCATTCGCGAACAGATTGATCCACTTCATTGACGAGCGCAGAGTCTTCATCCTCCGCTGTCCTATATAATTTTGTGTCCAAATACTCTTCCCAATCTTCTGCTTTGACAATCGGATGTTTTCTATTATACTTTTTATTGGCCCAAACGACATTGTTTTCCTTTGCCAACAAATTCCACCGATATGTTGCATAGGCAGCGTACATGGCTTCATACTCCATCGGTAAGGAACTGTAATGATCTCCTGCCCGGCGGATATATACATAGGCTTTATGGCGCGCTTTGTTCATCTTATTCCACGCTTTGTATTCTTGGATGAACATATCCTTTTTGAACTCCGGCATAGCATCGATGAGCGATTTATATGCCGCCAAGGTCTTGTAATACTCCACACTGGCCAACACATATGTCCATTGATTCATGTCAAACTGCGATCCGGCTTCCATATGCACTAATCCGGTGAGCATACTATCCAACGCTTGCGATGCTGTGATATCGTGCGATGCTGCATATTCCGTCAATATGGCATGCGCAGCTTCCACCCACTGCAGTTCGTCCATCGGATCGCCATAGGCAACATACTGCATCCGCATGAACCGGTTAGCTATGCATACTTTTTCCATATACTCTTCGGGCCAACCGCCTTCATACCATTCCGTACTCGGATCCAAGTCATGGACAGGAGTAAGCGCCAATAATTCTTCTGCCGTTATCGGAGAGATGAGTACATGATTTTCAATATATATCACCTTTTCTTCTTCCGTCAGTCCATCCGGCAGTACCAACGCCGTATCCATCGCCGCCAGACGATTCCGGATAGTCATACGCAGAGGTATGTCAGGAAATTGCATGTCTTGCTGCTCTTGACTTTGGATGGTACAAGATAACATCCCACATACAACCGCAAGAATTGCGAACATCAAAAAACAGTTAGCCCTCATAGTCTGATTTTGCTATTTCTGTCGATAAAAGACAAACACTTCACGATTTAGACGATCGACGAGCGCGATGACATCTTCCGAGTTGCGGCTTGGCCAAATGATAAAAACATCATCGCCGGAGGCTTCTGAGATGTCGCATCCGAAGCCATGTGCCGGAGATGCAACGAAAGTTGAGGTATCCGCTGTCAGTATACAAAGCGAGTCTCGCAATTGTGAGGTGACCCCAAAAAGTTGGACGGATTATTAAATCTATTTGACTTGATCTTGAAAGTGAGTTCGGTATTGTATCGGGCTCATTTTCAGTTTTAGTTTGATACGTTCGTTGTTGTAGTACCGGATATACTCTTTTAATGCAGCCTTAAAGTCATCGATACTCTCCCAATGGTTATTATAGAGCAACTCGTTCTTCATCAGACCGAAAAAGTTCTCCATAACTGAGTTATCCAGGCAATTACCTTTACGTGACATGCTTTGCGTGATACCGTGTTCCCGTAACAGATATTGATAGCGCATGTGCTGGTAGTGCCATCCCTGATCCGAGTGCATGATCAGACTTTTAGTATGCGGATGTTTGCGGAACGCTTTCTGCAACATATCCACTACCATCTTTAAGTCCGGACGATCAGAGATCACATAACTAATAATCTCTCCGTTCCACATGTCCAGTATTGGCGATATATAGCATTTCTTGCCTCCTATATCCACCTGTGAGACATCCGTAGTCCACTTGCGATTAGGCGCATCTGTAGCAAAATCTCGTTTCAGGACATTAGGCGCAATCTTACCTACTTCTCCTTTATAAGAGCGGTAACGCAACTTAGGTTTCCGGGCGTACAAGCCCATTTCTACCATTAGTTTGGCTACTGTCTTGTGGTTGATATCTTTGCCTTCTGCACGTAGTTGCTGGTATACTCGACGGTACCCGTAACGTCCTTTGTTCTTATTAAATATACGTATTATATCCTTGCGTAATTGCGTATACTTATCCTCTCTCGGACGGATATTATAATAATACGTAGTACGAGCCATCCCCTTGATTTCAAGGAGTAAATCAAGGCTGTGTTCGGGCTTTAATGTTTGGATGGCTTGCGCCCAATCTCGTGTAGACGCTTCTCTCTTTCTTCCACTAAAGCCCTCACTTTTTTTAGCAATGCATTCTCGGCACGCAAATACTCATTCTCGTAACGCAGACGCTCTAACTCTGTCTGCGGCTCTTTCTTCTTTGGACGTCCCATACCTTTTCGACCTGTTCCTTGTGGTTTTATGTCTCGCAAAGCATCAAAACCTCCCGCTCGATAAGCATGTGTCCAACGGTAGACGGCAGTTCGCCCCACATGGTACTTTGCGCAAATACGGTACAAAGATACACCTTTTTTCTCATACTCGCAAACAATTTTGCATTTTTCTTCAAAATCAGCATGTTTTATGGGTTGCCTTCGCAGTCCGGCAATGCCTTCTTGTTTATAACGTTCCAACCACACATAAAGATCATCATCAACAAGCCCTAGTTGACGCGCAACATCTTTCGGTGTATGACCTTTTAAGCATTTCTGCACGGCTAAAAACCGTTTTTCAATTGTATGTTTCATAATAAAACCCCAAAAGTTTTTTGTTCAACTTTTGGGGTTCATTACAAATTCTCAATCGCTTTGTCTTTATCGCCAACGGCCTCGTATTGTTCTGCGAGTTGGATATATTGCTGAGCGGGAGAGAGTTCTGGATCTTTGATTTCTTGCACGGCATTATTATCCTCATGAGGTTTGCTGTTACCGGAGCATGCCACGAAGGATAGGACAATCAGCGATACGAAAACTATTTTAGTATATAAAGCCATGTTAATTATTTGACAGTCCAGTCGGATATTGTATAATCGGCTTCGATGATATCTTCTATTGAATCAGGGAGATTATAGAAGAAATCGATGCCGGTGAGTTGTTCTATTTCATCAACAGGGTGCATGTAGGTCATCAACGGTCGGTTTCCTGCTGCGTTGGGCATAACGAAACCGATGGACGTCCATGAATCATCGGACTTGCGACGAAGGAAGACTTTGTAGAAAGATTGCGGGACGACTATCTTATGGTTCGTTCCAATCGTCGTTGATGCATCGGTTACAATCGGACCGCAGCAGATGTAGATACTTTTATAACGTTGTGCAAGGTCGCGGCCGAGTTCTTCTAAGTCTTTCCAATCGCCGGCATTGTTGTTATGATTCTGAGGACAGATGTTCGTCATATAAAAGGACTCTCGCATTGCTTGTTCTGACCATTTTATATCGGCAGCGGGTGCCATGTGACCACGGTCGTAGCCGGAGTTGCTATAGTCTTTTGTAACGACAGGGTCACCCTTTACCAACGGATCCGGTGCGAAATGGTTGGAGCGTTGTTGATCTCCCGATATTTCATGGTCGGTTAGCTCATAGGCAACCCAATTCGGAATGAGCCAATCGTGGTTGTAACAGACCGTATACGCAAGATGCTCTATGATTTGCTGGCTACGGTTGTCGAGAATTTGCGGGAGTTCGTAGTTTATTGTGATGGTTTCTACAGAATCAGATAGTGCGCTCATTTGTTGTGCACGAACAAAGCGCTGGCACGATGTGCAAGCAAGCGTACATAGAGCAACTATTATTGCCATTAAGTATATATTCCCCCTTGATAACATTGACATATATTAACATAGAATAGCTATTAACATAGAATAGCGAAATATCCATCTCTGATACTACTATTATACCTTGATTTGATAATTACTATTGTCTTACACCCCTCAGCATAGTACGGATATATTTAGAGAACGCCGGATCTTGCGATGAGAAGCCGATTTCATCGGTGTTGTACTTACTAGGGAAGGCAAAAATCATTTTTTCACCACTCATCCAACAACTCATAATCAGGTTATCGTTTAAAGGGATGCACTCAAAACCATAACTAGAATATAACAATTCTATTTCTTTTGTAATTTCCGCAAACATGTTTTCGAAATCAAAAAATGTTATATCCTCTATTTTTTTATTAAGATATGCTTCTTTGATTGCATCTATTTTTCGGCATGTACTATAAATGTCTTGATCTGAGCGGCGCTCTTGAGTATCGTTTTCGGAGGTTATTGGTTTTAAATAAGCACGAACAATGCGCTCAAACTTTCTTGGATTAGCAGTTCTTTCTAATTCGAAATATTTTTCTGATAAGATAGAATCTTCACGTGCAATATTCACGGTAATGTTGTTTTTTGCCAACAACATTAAAGAATCAAACACGATTTTTCTTTCATGTTGAAATGCTGCCAATTGACTACCAAACCTATTTTCTTGAACCATTTGATGGAATGCAATTCCATTAGGATCATAGTAGGCGACAATAACGTGACTTCCTCCATTTCTCAGTTCAAGAAGATGTCGATTATAGCTCTTAAACTCGTCAGGTTTGCTACGGAATCCGTAGTAAAGTACATCTTCAAAGATTATAATTGAATCTCCAGGAGTGGCTTCTCTGAACAAATTGTTTATCGCAGGCAGATAATTAGGAAAGATTCCCAAATGTTTAGTCGTTAAGGAGTTTTGGATCTTAACTAGATTATCCGTCATTTCTTTAGACTCCTGCATATTCTCTACCATCTCATACGCAAAAAATATGATTGAGACGAAGAGTGCAAAAGAAGCCGATTCTGAAATAATTTTAACAAATTGCATCGCCTTGGATGCTTTCATTTTTTTCCAAAAATCACTCATATGAATTACAAATTATAATTATTATTTGTATCGAATGGATTACCATATTCGTTTCATTACCCAGGTTATTAGAATTCTTCATTAAGTGCCGATTGAAGACATAATGAATAACTGATTTGGTTCATTTGTTGAACTATGTTTTGATCTATATGGAATGATGTATGAACGGCACTATTATTATAGAACAATTTCATTTTATCAAGTTCTTCTATTATCTGTTTGTTTTGTGCTTTGAGTTCATAAACTTTAGCCACATACTCACTATCGTAAACAAGAGTGGATACACCCATATTCCAAAGCCAGGTACATATATCTTCAACACCACAGCTATCGTCCGCTGGTTTCGCAGAACTATCACCCATGCTTTTACTGATATGTTCCAGATCAATTACGCGCATGTACAACGCACGAGATAATATATCCGTCAACTGAGATAATTTATATTGTTCTACAGAACCATTATTGTCAATTAAGGTGACCTTTTCGAATGGAGGCTCGCTTTGTTTTTCCTCTTTCCATGGCAGTTGTACGGACAAGTTGTTTTTCTTTAACTTCATTAAATAATCCAACTCCGATATAGCAGCATAAGAGTTACCAAACAAGTAAGTTCTTAGTGTTGAATTGGTCGATGTTGCGTGTTGAGATAATGAATTAATTAATGTGCTAGGTAATATACCATAACCATTAAGCGTAATTTTAATATTAGTTTCTTGTCTTATTTCCTGTAATAAATATGCAATATCAAGGAATATACCGCTACCGGTGGATCCACATAATGAGAAGACAATATTTATGTCAATACTACTTATGCCGTCACTCTTATCTGTCTCTATGTTATTTACTCCATTTTTTGCAGTACTGATGGAATCGTGCATCTCTGTTAGAATTGTTAGTAGATAATTTTTTAGGGCTGCTATTTTGTATATAAATGCTAAACGACCATCACTGCGAACCATCCTGAGACTATGATTAAGGGGTGTCATGAAATACCTATTTTGTTGAGGCAACCAATCTATATTACGCCTATGATATTGGACGAATTCATATATTTTTTGGGGGGGCACTGCAATGTTACATATTTCTTTATATTCTAAGGAAACCTTTAATTGATTTTTGCTTGATATTTGCATAGACAAATCATATTCATCTGTGTCAATTCCCACAAAAAAAATATTGGGAGAAAGTATTTCCTGAAATTCAATATTATCCAGAAATAACGCTTTAGTCTTAAGTATAGTTTGAATTCCGACTCCTCCTAACCCTATAAAAATACTTGGTTTAATCATAGCTGAATAGTATTAATAAAGTTCGTTAAGTTGACAAGTTTTCAAAAAACTTAGATATTGCCTCCCACCAAGAATCAGTCAGGGACACCAACAAGAAGCCAACGAAAGGCCCCCCAGCGAGCAATATGGTAATCCAGCCGAAATCCATCATTGTCACACACCATATGCAAAACACAGCTATTTCAAGAATTGCCAAAATTAGATATACTTTATTTGATAGTTTTTTTAACCATGGGAAAAATATTAGCGGGAATAAGAATAGTGCACCGGCTACGATCCACACTATCAGATAACTGATTCCTGTTAACGGAGCCCGAGCTTTAGGGAACTGAGCGGTTTGGAGAATAATGGGTGTTTGGAGATTTTCTTGCTGGTAAGCTGTTTCTAATATATAGAATGCATACTCTTTCCCTCTTATGAGGGTAACACATGATATATAGTCTTTCCTTTTATCACGCGTTTGGTAGTATCTCACCCATCCATCCACATCATCCGACACTCGTTCACTCTTAAAGAGCGAGCCGAACTTATCATCTCTATCAAATTCATTTATTCGGCTCCATGAAAATTGTTTGCCATCTGCGCTTTTCATTGCATAAAGTGACACATAGGATGTTCCCAAGTCTGCTTCTGCTCTTTTAAACCCATTTGATTTTTTCACATTAGTTCCTTGTGGGAAACATAGTTGTACCCCCGTTAGGCTATCTGTGAAGACAACATTATCTTGTGCTAATACGACAACCGAACTCAGAACTATCAATATGGAAATAATATAACTTTTTTTCATATTTTGTCATTAAATGAATCTATTGTGGAAATAACCATATCTTTATACAACTCAGAAGTAGAGAATTCTGAATCTTTTGCAGTATAGTGGCAACGTGGTACTAGATATTTATTCCACAATATTGTTTGATTCTGATTGACATAATGATATATTTTGAATTCTACTTGTACACCGGGAATACACGTCCCTTTTGGTACTGCGTTACCATTCCACGTGAAAGAATTCGAATGGTTCGTGACATTAATGTCGATAAACAATTTTCCCTCTGGTTTAAAAATATTATGCTTTCCTAGGGTATAGCCTTCAAACTTTAATACCTCACCTCCCAATATCTCTACGAATAGTTTATCTAGTTGCCTACTGACAGCAGTTGCTACATCGCTTTCGGACAGCAATAGATTAATTGAAAGGTATTCATTCTCCAATAGTGTGTTGATATTACGGATTATGTCTTCGGATTTAGGGTCTTTGCCTACTCTCTTATCCCAAAAACTGCGAAGTTCTGCTAGGTAACTCTTTTGATCCTTTGTATTATTCCGATATGTCAGATAATAAGGGACTACTGTATCAGAATTTATAGCGACGTCTTTTAGAATTTTTATCAAAAGGTTTGCAAAATCCGGACGATATTTAGTTTTTATTTCATCCGATTTCTTTTTTACGTATTCTCCGACATTGTATGCAATAAGACGCTTAACCGACTCTTTGAACGCAATCCTGTCTTCGTGCAGAAAATATGCGCAGTCTTCAAAGTTCGCATGAGATTTGAGCTTAAGATATAGTATCAAATCTCGCGTAGCTCCTCCTCCAAGATATGTGAGCAATGCTGATATTATAACCAAAAGTCCGAACCATAACCATGTCAACCGTGTATAGAATGGGTACTTACTTTCCGGCATTTTTGCCTTAAATTCTTCTATATACTCTGTTTTGATGGTCATCACATTCCCGTTATTAGGATCTGCTGCCACCGGTTGAGGACGTGAGAATGCTTTATGTTGCCATGCCAACAAATAGTAAGAATTATATTTTTCTCCACTATTGGACGTATACACATACGGTATCTTTTCAGACTCCACGTACTCTAATTTAGGGGCCTTGATAGACCATGTCACGTAAAATGAAAGTATTACCAATACGAAAAACACGACCCATAATAATCGGTCCAGAATGTTATCAAGCTTTTTGAGTTTCATAATATATTAATATTTTTCTCCTGCTTTTACGGCTTCGCAGGTTTAGCCTTATATATATGGTTTATGCCTGCCATCATAACAGGCATAAACCATGTAAACATACTATTCTTCAAGGGATGCCGGATTTTCTCCACCCGTTGAACCTTTAAAAAATTTATTGTACCAATCAATAAGCGTTTGTTTTAATCCGGGGAACAGATCAAGGGAATTGTTAATCTTATCCCATGCCGCCTGCTTGATAGTTGATTTGGCATGATTGATTCGATTACGCTGTTTTTGAGAATATTCGCCATAATGCTTGTCAATAATCGCGGTTATTGACTGATATTGACGGAACACATCCTGCCATTCGGTAAGGCCGTACGACTGACCATTCTTTTCAACATCCTCTGCAAGTTCTTCCAGGTTATGGAGAGCCGTTGCTTTCTCAGAGCACGATGTTGATAACATGGTTACGCAGCCCAGCACGACTGCTAAACATACATAAAAGATTTTTCTTTTCATTGTTGATAAAGATTAAAAGTTTTACATTCAAAATTCAATTTGATTCTTCTCCAGTTCCAGTTTCCTGAAGAAAATAATCTTATACGGGGATGAGATTGAAACAAATGTTATGTTATCTACTGCATCCCTTAACTCTTTTTCCAGACGGTCACGTTGTTCCTCATTATCGGTATGCACAAACATTACCTGACGGGCATCACGACCTTCATCATCAATATTGTACTGCAAGAAGATATCCGATTTGCGGTTTAAATTATTAAATAATTCACAAATATCATCAAAATCATGTACAAGATACTGGTATAACTTTTTGTCTTTGAGATTAATAAGGTAATCTGCAAGACTAAATTTCTCATAATGAGTTGTAATTTTTTGTAATAGATCCTGTTTAATATTTTGTTGCACACGAATGATACCATCTTCGCTTGGCTCATACGAGTCTATGAATCGCCAGACATTATTCTCTTCTATTATGGATTCTTCTTTCGCTTTAAAATACTCATCAAGGATATCATTCCGAATTAAAGACACAAATGGAGCTCTGGCTTCCGCGTGCATCTTTGCATGACTTTCCTTCGTCGTATTATACCATTCTCGGAGATTTAACAGATAATGCGATATTGCCGAATGGCGTTGCTGAAATTTAGTAGATAACGCAAAAAGTTGAGCAATCATTTCGCCAGACAAATGGAACCGCGATTCGAGCATTTCGACATTCTCTTCCATGTCAGAAATTTCCGCATTCAGTTCTCTGTTTATTCGCTGATAATGCAACTCTAAATCCTTACGTTTCTCTATGCGCCGCCATATATAGAATATTACAAATGCGATTATGGCAATTATACCAATAATCCAGATGAAGCGGAGCCACCCTTGTAATGCTTGCAAGGTGGAGCCAATGCCATTTTTATTTCCTAATAAAAATCCCAATACTTTCCCCCATGTAGAATTCGTATCTATGAATACATTAAAAATATTCATTGGTATCCAATCCAAAGCTCCGGGAATGATATTCAACTTTCCAATAATAGCATCACACGTACCGCAGAATGCAGAAAGCGTACCAATAGTTCCGAGATAAGCCCATGATGTTTTGATTGTGGCTTTCTTGAAATTGCTTATAGTAGAAACTTTTTCTTTTTCATTTTCTATTTTTGCCGTTTCGAGATCTTCAATTTGAAGTTCCTTACGATGTTTTGCGGCGCGATAGAATCTATCCCGTTTATTTCGGTCGCGGAGTGGTAGTTTGACAGCCTCATAATACTCCTGCAGTTTCGTATCGTATTTCTGCAATTCTTTCAGTTCGGAAATAAGCCGATCCATGAGATTTTTACGGAGTGCATAGCGGACCGTTAAATCCGTTTCAGAGAAATTGAGTTGCGGTCTATCAGTTTGCTTAATGGTAAAAACTGTATCCTCTATTTTTTCTACAATTTTTCCTTCCTCATTACTTTCCGTTTCTTGCTCCACTGCAATTTCCTGAATGGCCACACAATCCCAGTAGCCATATTGCATTATGTAGTCGTACGACAAATAGCAATACCCTCTATCACCGAAATCCATTCCCCAGGAATTACGTACTTTGAAAACTCTCTGTTCCTCATTAAATCCGCATAATACCATCGCATGGGCATGGTTTTCTCCTGATTCTTTCAACTGTTGAACTTCCTCATCAGAGGGCATGGAAATAAATCCATTTACCCCTTGTCCAAACGAGGGGAATAAATCCACAGCAAAAACAACCGGCAGTCCGTCATCCAAAGCAGATTTTAAGGTTTCAATCTTTTTCTCAACCATCACCGCGCGTTTCACTTTGCGTAATTTCGCCTCCTCATATGCTTGCGCAGAAGGGGTTTCCGCAAAGCCTCCAACTTTGTACGGCCACGCTTGCTCCGAACAGATACCTTCTTCCGATAAAGTTTGGATAGAAGCAACAGAATTAGACCCCTCGTCAAACTGTTCTCTTCCCGTACGCTTGCGCGCGTTGTAATAAAGGAATTGTTCACTTAGGTCAGGAAATTGCACATGGTTTTTCTTAAGGAAATACTCAAATACGCTGACCATCGAGAAAGACATACATGCACCTTGCTGCCCCTGATTTTTGATCTCTGTGAATCCATTCGAGATATCAATATTTTTCGTTGTTACAGGATGAGGTTCGTAGTTATCTTCCAACGGTACGATATCATCATCATGGTGTAAGAGTTGGAATTCATCCTTCTCAAAGATAATCTTACCACCTTCAATCAGACATTTCTTGGATTCATCAAGTTGTGTGAGATTCTTCTTCAGCTCTGCGAGTTCATCCTGCATTTCGCGTATATTAGCGATATAATTACGCTGACGGAAACGCAATTCCTTGAGTTCATCGGTAGGTAATTTGGCTTTTTTGCTAACGTTACCTCCTTCATCCGTTACTGCTTTTTCACCCACGAGCACGCTATAAGGTGGAAGAATAATCTCATCCTTCGTTTCGTCCTTATCGAGAAGTTCATTGTTCTCTCCTACAAAGAAATTGACGCACTCGCGCTCGAGGTCAATGAGAATCGTTTGCTCGGAATTTATCAGCGTTCCATGTGCGAACAATTCATCATCATGTCCCAGCAGGATAGAAAGGAGACCTTTTTTCTGCGGCAGAGAGAGATTCTCGTTTTGAAGGATTTTATCGGTTAGTGCCTTATTTAAACCTTCAAATTTCTCTTTCAATTTAGGAAGGATAGCTGGCATAATATCGGTCATAGCATCACCCCGTTCTCTGCGTGTGGCAATTTCCTGCTGATAGAACTCCGACATCATTTTTAAGTGGGGCTGAAGTAACAAGTCTATTTCCCTTGCAGCCCATGTGATGTCCACCTCTCCTTCGTGAATGCGTTCTTTTTCAAGAATCTTAATGAACGAATCTTGCAGAATATACTCTTGGAAATAGTATTGATCAAAACTGAGCATTGATATTCCTATTCCTTGAATATCTTTATGATCTACATTAATGCCAAAGGCTTGATCATAATTCTCAATACATATCAGCGCGAACTCGCCAGCAATACTGATAATGGACTCTAACGTTAATTCAAGCGCACGAGTATTTGTCTGATTCTGAATAATAGTGAAGTGGGCGATATGATGTGTCGTTGCTTCTTTTTTTCTCATAGCAACAATCTTATCAATCGTCTCTTTTGTCTTCTGGTTCAGTTCTTCGGCTTTCTGCGCAAGGTATTCTGTCTTGTCAGGGTCGAATACTTCAGCCAAGTCACTGCATAAGCCAACAATATCTATATCTACTTTATTCCCTAATTGCTCTTTGGCACAGAGAATGAACATTTCAACCTGCTGCCATATTGAAGGCACATACAGTTGAACGTATAAGCAGATATGAAGGTTATCATTTCCAGCATAGTTGGTATTGATGCGTTGTTGCCATAATTTTTTGATGTAGCCCTTAAGCGATTCCTTAAGGGATTTTTTATCTGCATCAAATTCAACACTATACTCTGGAATCCATTGGTCATTCAAATGAGACGTGAAAGTCAATTTCTCCTCTTCTTTCTTTACGACCTTACTGATAGACACATGCCCATTGGAATCTTCTGCATAGTGCAGTGCTGTGAAATACTGACTTATTGCATCGTCAGCATACATTGCCATATAGCGGCGCAGTTCGAGCAAGGCTCCCGAAGAAGCCTTGCCGAACATCATATGTATTGAGTGGCGCATAATTAGATTTTAAATATAGATTCTCTACACTTATTCTCTGCTGTGATGAGTTTATTCGTTTCCTCATACCCACGACCAGTTTTAATCGTGTTGATTGTCAACTGGCAATGTGAATATTTGGTGAAGTAATTGTCCATTACATCCTTTTCTAACTCAGCTGCAGCCTTCTTTCCGATTTCATCAAGATGCTTACGGAATTTTGCAAAGTACTGTTTGATTACATGTTCATTTTGGCAGAAATTCTCGAAAGCACGGTCGCGATATGCAGAGTGTGTATTTACCCATTGGTCTTCCGGACCTGCAATCACAGGGATTGTATCATCGTTGAACCAATAAACGCCTTGGTCAAATTTAACAAGATCAAGAATACATCCCATGGTCCATGCCATGATAGCTTCATCTTGATTTGCCTTCTTCGGTTGGAATGAGTATTCCTCTTCGTCCATGCGTTTTTGAATCTGCTCGTCAATATGGAACGAAACGCGCTCTTGATCTTTATCATACGGCAGTTTCAGTGTATCGAGGCCTCCAATAGCAAGAGCCGGCACAGGACGTTTCTGACGGTATATAATGATACGGTCTGTCAAACCAGTACTGATTGTTTCTGCGATTTCGGAACGGATGATATTACGATATTCCTCGCCTTTTGTTAAGCGGCAAGTTGCGACATCCGGCACACAGATATAGAATTGCTCTTCCTGACCAAGCGTTCTATTGGTACTCTTCAGCAAGATACCATGATCGTCAATGTTCAAGAAAGGTAACGAGTGGTTTGCTGCACGGCGGATAACATCTTCAAAATCCTCCTTGCTCATTCCGTTCAGAATATCGTCAATAGTCTGCGCGCGGAGAACTTCACACTCCTTCAAATCGGAAGTGTATTCGTCCAAAATAGCCTTGTATGTTTCTTTGGTAGCTGGAGCGTAAAGAGTCTTACCCGGCATTTTGTCTACCAATCCGCTAACAAGAACTGTATCATCCTTCTTGATTTCCACATTCTTGATAATGTTCTCAGCCAAGTTGATAACTACATTTTGGCTATTTCCATAGTGATTTTGGAGTTCTCTAATCTCTACGTCATTATCATCAATAATGGAATTGAATTTCTTTATCGTCTCTTGAAGGTTAACGATCTCTTTGTCAATCAATTCAACCAGTTTAGCATAGAATTGGACAGCATAAGAACGGCGTTTTGCCTCCAAATCTGCGGTCAAATAATTCTGAGCATAGGTCTTGATGAGCGATATGTAGTTGTCGGTCTTTCCATGGAACAAGCCATGGTTCAGGTAACTAGTTAATTGCTCGATCTGCGATTTGAAATCGGTATCTGCATTCTTGCGCTCATCTTCTTGTTCTTTGAGTTCAGTACGCATCATGCCTACAAAGATATCATTGATTTGGCGCTTTACTTCATTCAAGAAATCATTGGCTAAGCCAAGAGACGTCTTGCATAATTCTTTTTCTTTCTCTACCAATTTAGCAGCAACTTCTGCGTAGAAATCATCTACCTTCTTATTCCACTCTTCGGGAGATGGTTGGAAGCCTTGATTATACAAGTCCATCTTGTTTGTAATCTTAGCCTCAACGGTTCTCTTGTCAAAGTCTTTGTCGGTAAGAGAAGGAGCGGTAATTTGAGTAATGTCATATAAGCGATCGATGACTTGATCTTTTCCTTCATTCTCGCGAATACGAACATTGTCAATCCAGTTATTGGCGATCACATTCTTATCTTGAGTATGGGTGAGCAGTTCGCTAATGAGTTTGTTCTGAGCTTTGAGTTCATAAACTTTAGCCACGTGCTCACTATCGTAAATGATAGAAGCTGTACCGATGGCTGATACCCATGCGCACTTATCTTCTACGTTGAACGCCTTGTTCAACATATCATTCTTAACGTTATCACCGACACTTTTACTTTGACTACCAATTTGACCCGTTGTGGCCAACAGCGCCAACGAAATCATCTCCGTCAAATCAGAGATTTTCTTATAGCAAATACCTTCTGTATTCTTGTTGTCAATCAGTACAAGGCTATCAAACGGAATCTCGTCCGTTTCTTGATTCTGCCAAGAAATCTTAACAAGTCTTTCGTCTGTAGAAAGGCTCATGAGGTAGTCCAGATCACGCAGCGCACCATATGCGTTCGGTTGAACACGGCTTCTTGAAGCAGGAGCTTTAATCTCAGCCATGAATACACCCGGCAATACTCCATAACCATTAATGGTGATATCTGCATTATTCTCGCGAGCAATTTCACGCATCAGATACGCAACGTCAATAAACGTACCGCAGCCCGTACCGCCACTGAGCGAAAATACGATATGCACTTCGGTGCTGGCATTACCGTCATCTCCACTTTCGAGAGCTTGGTAGTTTCTCCATTTTTCAGAATAACTCTCTGATGAGCGAACATCGGTAAGCGCATTACGCAAACGCTCTTTCAAACGCTCACGATTGTACATGAATGCTAAACGTCCATTCGAGCGAATCTGTCCTGCTCCGCGATTAAGCGTATTGATGAATATCTGGTTCTGGTGAGGCATCCATTGCATCTCGCGCTTGCTATTCTCGAAATAAGCTTTCGGATTGTTCACACTGATGCTAAAGCGCTCACGAGCACTCAAAGTAAGATTTGCTTGTTTTTTGCTTTTGGTTGGGAGATCATACTCATTGCTATCTGTATCAATGCCCAAGAATGCAAACAATGGAGGCAGTTCTCCGTCTTGTCCGTAATTGTCAAGGAGTACAGATTTGGTTTTGAGAATGGTTTTCATTCCCGTTCCACCTAAGCCAATAAAAAGGCTTCGTCTAAGTTTTGTTGCCATAATATTAATTTAATTTTAGTTAAAATTTTCTATGCGATAGAGATATTTGCTACCATTTCTGATTTTGTGCGTTTAACGACAAACGGTCTTCTCGGTCCGTTTTGTGCGGTAATCATAGCGGTCATGCGATATGTAGCTGCATCACCCGCTTTTAAATCCTCATTAACAGTGATTCCGTCAGAACCGCAGGGTGTCATAACTACAGTTGTTTCCCAGAACGGATTAGTAAGGTATTCAATTCGTCCACAGAATAGTTTATTGAATCCGCTCTGATATTTCGGATCTTTTGAGCAGATTATCTTTCGTGCGCCATGTAAGGTACAATCTTCACGTCCCTTGCGACTTTCTCCATCAAAATATGTAACTTGCAGATTATCAAAAGCAAATGATGGGAAGATTGTCCAACGCAGGAGTGCGAACCAAAGTACTAAGAGCGCAACGATAATGATGCAGAACCAAATCAAACCGATAAGAAGAGGATTTAAGCCATATTCATATTTTACCTGCCACTCTACTCCGGTACTAATGATATTACCAGCCTTTGCTTCCTCTCCATTAATTTGATCCAAATCACCACAATCCAGAATCTTCATGAATAACCTATATGTCCCAGGTGTAGCTACTTTATTAAAACGGAACTGCAAGTCTAATTTTTTATCCGAGGGACTAATTGTAATATCACTTCCTTCAATGGCTTTACCATCACGCAATACTGTGATGTAACGTCCTTTGGAACTATTTACGGGCAAATAGTTACCATTCTCATCAAGATATACGACTTGCAATTTTATTGGTTGGGTAAACGCAATATCACCCATATCAAGTTGGAGTGATTGTGTTGGTAACACCACTTGATCCCAATTGTATTTACTCCACAGAAAATCCGAATACCCCTTAGATTTTCCGATGTAGAATCCTTGACCTTCGTGTGAACCACATGAGGCAAGGAAAAGTGCCATTGTGGCAATATAGAAAAGATTGTAAATTTTCTTCATATGGCTCATTGTTTAATTGAAATAGTAAGAGTTTTCTGCGGTTTGTTAACATATCGTAACTCACACGATTTATTAACTAACTCATTAACTGGAGTTTCTTTCTTTTCTTGATCAAAATTCAATACGATAACTGTATTCTCGTCTGTCGGCATACTACGTTGTAGATCTGACAAAGACATTTTGGGTTTAAGAGTAACTTCTACAGTTGCTTTTCCGTCAATGATTACGGTCTCGTTTAAGTCAAAATAAGGATTAGACGATGCGTATATGTGAACTTTTTCAGTTCCTTGAATCGGGCGCTCAACATCATTGAGCACAACACTTAACTTAATCGGCTGCTGGAATTGATCTTTCAGATTAACCAATTGATCTCCCTTTATCGTAAATTGATTTACAGGATTCTCAAAATGTCCTTGGAAATGGTCTATTAAATCAATACATGTACAATCGTGCAAAGTAGTTCTCAACTCATCCTCTATTGCATCTTCTGCTAAGATAAAGTAGTAGCCTTTAATATTATTAGGTTCGGCAAAACTACACCAAGATAACAAGAGTCTGTAAAAATCAGCCTTTGACGGATGTTTCTCATTATGAACACCGTCGGTTAATATCTTTAATTCGCTATAGTATTTAGCTTTGGGAAAGAATAAGTTGTTCTTGGCATAATCAAAAGGTGCATACAGATTTGTTCCTGTTGGTGCAATATCTTTAAACTGACGAATGTTTTTCTCCAAGATTTCTTTACCTGTTGCTGTGCCTTTTTGTTTCCATACACAATTTGTTAGCACTTTATCATTGAACGGAACTACGATAATTTCGGATTCAACGCTTTGACTTTGAATATCCTTAATTAGCGCTTCCATTATTTTATTGTATATGTTTTTTTCCTTGTCGCAGTATTTAATCTGCATCGGCCCCCCCGCGACGACGATAGGAGTGGGAGTCGAATTCTTCATGTCGCAGTAGCCTCCAAACATTGAATAAGTAACATCCCATAGATAGACTACACGATGTTGTGGGGCATCTTGTGCTTCTACACAAATAGGCATCAGCACAAATAAAAATAAAAGAAAGAATAACTTGTGTTTCATTTTGTTATGATTTGATTGTTTGTTTTCTCTCATACGTACACATACGAAAAAGCGCAGACTTCGCTATTGCTTATCTACGCGCGAGGGCCTTCGAACTTACCCATTCAGTCAAACAAACAACAATGAAACCTACGCCGATATGACAAAACGCCGGTCAACAAAATGACCGAGCGAGTACGAATGTCATACCCGTAGGCATCTATTGCTAACTTTGCTTTTGACTGAAATTGATAGTGAGAAAAAGTGTTCGAAGCTTTTCGCACGTCAAATACAAAGCGTCAATAAACGCCATCAATATGTAAAGAACCCACCACCATCCGCCGCAAAATACGGCTCCGGCGTAAATTCGGCTACAAAGGTACAACATTTTTTTGACATATGCAAATAAAAATGCGAGAAAATCGATTTTTTTCGCATTTTCATATTTTGCAAAGGTACAAAAAATAATGCATGCCGACAAGAGATGCCGGCATTTATTGCGTTTAGGTCAAGAAAAAAGGATGAAATATTTACCTTCTGCGCTTTATTTACATATAATCATGTAAAGAACGGATATTTTGTACATTAGGCTAAATACGGAAGATATAATCAGCAAGATAGACACATAAAAAAAGCGGTAATCCAACAGAGTGAAAACTCAATGCGGATTACCGCTAATGGTATGGCCAGATTCCGATAAATGTCTGCATTAAGTTGTAAAGCTGTCATAATAACCTCCTTTGCATCAAAGTTTGCTGCAAAGGTACAACTTTTTTGATATATGCAAGAGAAAGCACAAAAAAAATCGCACCCGAAGATGCGATTTTTTCACGAAAGTAACCACTCCCAACAAGGGATAACTTCTATCTTGCCATGTGCATCGGTGATGGTGTCTTTAGTATCATAGGTAATGATGGTACGTCGTTTACAGGGAAGCACGTTAACCATTTTAGTCAGTGCGGTCACTTCGCGTTGTCGAGTTGATTCTTCGGATAGGTTAAATGCTACTTGTACTGCCCATTCTTCTTCCGGTACATAGAAGTCTACTTCCTCTCCAGCATTGTAGAAATAGACGGTGTCATTCTCCGGATCATGACCGTAACGACGGAAAAGTTCCAAAGCGACCATGTTCTCTAGAAGCGAAGACTCACCATCGAGCAAGAAGAGGTTCAAGAATCCGTTATCAATAAAATAGTACTTGCAGATACTCTCTTTCTCCGATAGCGCGCCGGTGATGTTTCGTAGGCGAAGCAGGAACCATGCGTCCTCGGTATGAGTGATATAACTCTGCACGGTTGGCACAGAGATCTTGCCATTAATGGTAGAGAGGATATTGCTCATGCGGTTGTATGAGACAGGTTGTTTCACCGACTCTGCCATCTTCTTGATCAGTAAACGCAAAGCGGCTACATTACTGATCTTGTTACGCGATACGATGTCGTTCAGATAGATCTTCTGATAGGTGCTGCTGAGGTAATCGCGTTTGATCTTCATTCCCACTGATTCCGGCATACCGCCCCAGAAGAAATACTCTCGGTAGTGCTGAAAGAATAACGCTCGACCGGAAGTGGTCAATAATGTTTTCTCATCGTACGGCACCTGCATGGCGTTCAAATACTCCTTGAAACTATACGGATAGATGTCCTTGGGGATAAATCGTCCGCCGAGGGTAGTCAGCACTTCTTTGCTCAACATCTTAGCGTTACTGCCGGTGAGACATATATGCGCCTTGCTATCCGCCATACGACGTGCGAACTTCTCCCAGCCGATGATATTTTGCATTTCGTCGAGAAAGATCTGCGGCTCACGTCCATAAATTTCTTGATGGCACTCCAACAAGAGGTTGAAATCCGCAGCGGTGAAGTTATCTATACGCTCGTCCTCGAAATTGAGATAGAGGATATCCGCCATAGTGTAGCCGTTTTGAAGCAGTTGCTTGATGATGGCAAACATCATATACGATTTGCCGGCACGCCGCACACCGGTGAACACGTAGTTTACCGACTCATCCAAAGCATACGCACGGGGCAGTACCTCTATTTTTTCCACTAATTGTGCATTGTCCAGAAGGATTTGTTTGAGTAGTTGCTTATCCATATTTATTAAATGGTATTTTATAGTTAACTACAATTTTATTAAATGGCATTTTACAAAATCCGCTGCAAAGGTACTGCTTTTTTTTAATATATGCAAGAGAAATGAGAAAAAAGCGCCACGAGGACGCTTTTTTCTTGGCGCTTAGCCTTGCGGGTGAGCCTGATCCCAAGCGGCTAATTCGAGAGACCAGAGGTACTTCTTCATGGTCTTTTTGCCACTCGGCTGATCTTTCTGCGCGTTGAACGCAGTCTTGTCCGGACCCATCTTGTTGAGGTCTTTCGCACGAGCGGCTACCGCTGCCGAAACAGCTGCGAAGCGTCCGCGTTGTGCGAGCTCTTCGGTGGTCACCGGAGTCGAGCGCTCCACTTTCCGACGGATATAGACGCGGTTACAATTGTTGTTCGTGGTCGCAGCAGTACGGTGCGTACCCAGCAACATCTTGTTGCAACTGTGTTGACCACTCTTACTCGGTTTACTTAATGCGCCGGATACACTATCGATACCGGCACTCCAATTTACTTTTGCCATTTTTTCTAAATTTAAAATTTAAAATCTAAAATCTTCAATGCCGAATTAGTTAAAATTCGGCTTCACATACTTCTGGGCGACGGTGTACCCGAACAGACTGGTGTACTTACTCTGCGCCGCAAAACCTGCTTCCAGTGTTGCGCGTTCGGTAGGATCCGCCAATGCCGTTTTTGCTGCCTGAGCTGCCGTCTTGAGAGCGTTCTGCGCTTGGACATTCTTCGCGCCGTTTGCTTTACTCGGATTGAGCAGATCGACGCCTAACTGCTCCTTTCCGCACGGACAACCCTTGAAATACAAGGTCTCCGATTTGTTGAATTTGCCCTTCACGCGGGCAAACATGCCATGTAATGTAATCTTAGCCATTTTCGTTAAAATTGATTGTTAATTGATTTTTAAACTTGCGTTCGAGGAACGCGAGGTGTTTTTCATGTCCGTACTTCTCGGCGAACACGATACGGGTGTGGGCTTCAGCGGCGGAAGGAGTATGACCCGAGCGGTCGGGACGTGCCTGGACGATATGCATCACGCCGTTTTTCCCGGGATAGCGGCGGATATAGAAAGGGTCTGTTCCCATCAGAATGCCGGTCACCGAATCTATACCCGGGTCAAACTCGACTTTTGCCATAAACATTAGTTTTTGCGGTGTTTTTCAATGTGGTAAAAACCTAACGTCAGGATCTTGAGGATGATCTCAAATAGGACTTTGGTCCAAGATTGTTCTTCAGAATTTTTCATGGTAGTAATAGTATGAATAGTATGGATAGTATTTATAGTCAACTGGTCATCTGGTCGACTGGCAGATCTCGAGGCGGGTTTCCTCTTTGGCGGTTTGCTCGGAGAGCCAACGCGCCGTAAGAGTTTGCTCGCAATGGGCGGAGACGAGGATACAGCCTTTGCTGTGCTCAGGTAGAGTGCCGCGGTGGAAGCGTATGCCGGTTCGTCCGGGTACTTGGATGAGGATGGGCAGGGGGCGGTGGAATTTTGGCGATTGGGTGACGGCTACTCGGTAGATGAGTGCGGGGATGAGGTAGTCGGCGTTTTCGATGGTGTCGCAGATATAGTGGAGTCGTTCGACGAGGAGTCCGGTACGCTTGTTGTAGTAATGCGAAACTCGGTACAATTTGCCGTGAACGGCCTTACCCGAATTAGATTCGGGACTAACAGACGAAAAGTTATTTCGGATTAGTTTGTAATACATAATTATGATTTACGTTTGTACACGTAGTCTATGCCAAACAGAGCACCTGCAAAAGTCGCCGTCTCGCCGAAGGCAACGAGCAGTGTTTCGTGGATTTGACCTTGCGGGTCAATGAAGACTCCGCAGAAGAGTAATATGAGTCCGCCGATGGAGAGCACTGTGGCGGTGATTAGTTGCAGGTGATCTGATCGCATAGTTGTGTGAATTTTTAAAATCTGGTGCAAATATGCCCACGTTTTTGGCAGTTTTGCAAATTTTTCTCCAAAAAGTCCTCCAACTCATTCCCAAGCGTACTTGAGGAAGGCTTCAATATTGGCTTCCGTGATGGGTTGTCCGAAGCATTCCATGAGGATGGCGAGGTGCTTGAGCGGGATGTTTTGTCCACAGCGATGATTGAGTCGCTCATGGATCTCTTGGGTGGGGATGATATTCGTTGTTTCCATAATTGCTGTTGTGTTACTATTGGGAGATGGTCCCGTGATGGTCATGTTTTATTCTGCTGCGAAGGTGCTTGCGACTTCTTTCCAGATGATTGAGCGGGGACGGGTGTCACCTTCTCTTAACCTGCGAGCAACTTCAGAAGCGATGGCACCAAAGTTGGAGCGGGCTTTGATTTCGGATTTGGTGGGTTTGGTGCGACGTGGTTTGTCTTCGCGAATGTAGATCTTCTGTTTTCCGTTTCGAACTTGCGCTACGACGCGCTTGGTGATGACACCTTTGGAGGTGACGATGGTGGTTTTTGATAATGTGCCGGAGACATTCGCTATACCGGCGGGAAATAAACAATCTGCCATAATTATTTGTAATTTAGTGGTTTGACATCTTTTAGTTGGAACGCTTGGGCGGCTTTGAGGGTGTAGACTCCGTAGCGGTCGAAGTACTTGGCAGAGACCATTTTGAAGGACTTCATCATGGAGTTGATATGGTCCGTGCCGTTCCAGTTGAAGGGTATGGGAACACAATCTTTGATGGCGTAGTACGGGTGATCTTTGATCTTGGCACCGCGCATTTTCTGTTCCCAGAGTGTGACCCAAATCTGCCGCTGGCGTTGTAACGGGATGGCGTTCCATTGCTCTTTGGCGGGTCCTATCATGTGCCAGTTTTGGGGCGCGATGTAGGGTTTGAGCAATTCGAGCATAGAGGTCCAACTGTCCCGCTTGATGATAATGTCGTCTAAGGATTCCATAAAAATTTTTGAAAAAGTAGTGAGAGAGACTACAGAGAGAGTATTACTATGCAGAGAGTCTCTCTTTACGACGAATTTTTCTTTAATCTTTTGGTTCTTTTCTTTTTCTTTTTATTCAACGACCTTGACCGTCAGTTTGATCTCATCGGGCTCTTTGTCGGGGTTGAGTTCGACGAAGGTTTTGAGGAAACCGGACATGGCCGCAGTGCACGCTTTGGCGGCGTTCTGCGCTTTGATTTTCTTCTTGGCTTCTGAACGCCAGTTGACGGCTTCTTCGCCTTTGTACTTGTTGTAGTCAGCGAGATTGAAGACATCGGTACGCTGGAGTTGGAAGGTTCCTACTCCGGTAACAGTGAACTCACCGCGGTCGAGGCCTTTGGAGGAAAGGATAGCAACGGCTTCGTCAGCGGCAGCGTCAGTAATAGAGTCAATACGTGCTTTGATAGCTTTTTCTTGGGTGCGCAGGGAGCGCAAGAGGGTTAAATTTTCAGTTTGCATAATGATAAAATTTTTAGGGCGCCGAATACTATTCGGCAAAATTAACGAAGAATCTTTTTAGGGTTGTTCTTATCCTTCGGAACGATTATTTCCCTTTGAGGGCAAAAACCAAGGGAAAGGGAACAAGCTTGAGTAAAAAGGACTAAGCTAGACCTCCATGTGATGTGTGAGTTCGTACTCCATAGGATCATGGGAGGGGTCGCGGTAGTACTTGGCAAGCATGGCTTGGAAGTCGGGTTCGGACATGGCATGCCAGCGGTCGAAATCGGACCGTTCGAAGATCTGGAGGTTACCGAGCAGTTCACGTAGGGCTTTTTGGCGTGCGTCATAGCGTTTGTGGTTGGCACGGGAGAGCCAGATGAGGTTAGATGCTCGGTTGTCGAATGTGACACCGTTGAGGTGGTGGCACTGGAAAGGACGACCCTCTTCGTCGGTTTGCTGTTCGCCAATCCATGCGAGTGCAACGGCGTGAGCGAGGTAGATGCCACCGAAGTGAACCATCTTAAAGTAACGCTGCACGCGATTGCCGTTGAAGCGGTTGCACGGGCATGTGTCCACCGTAGGCACTTGCAGACGGTAGATGGATTTGTAACCGCCATGCACGTGGTCGCGCAGGAGGATGTGGGAGTACGGCGCACCATCGAAGGTGGTGTACAGGGGTCGGTTGCCGGTGCGTTTCATGTCAGGCACGCGGCGAATTTCGGTTCCATCCGGTAACCAGTCCTGGAGGGGATGGAGAAGGATTGGTGTTGTCGCCATTTTAATACTGTTTTAATGGTTACTAAAATGGCAAGCGCTTGCCGTTGATTATCGTTCAACGTTGAAATTTCGCTGCAAAGGTAGAAGAAAAAATGCAGCCACAAAAATGTTGACTGCATTTTGGTAATGAATGGTACTAAATCGAGTTGTTTTGGTACTAATCAGTGATTATTGTTGGTACTAATTGGTACTGCGTTTGTTGCGGTACTTGGTGAAGTTCCGCAGTTTGAACGGGAGGTGGTAGTGATCGTCGAGAAGATGGTATAGTTCGGACGATTGGAGATTGGTTGTATCAAGATCGCCAAGGGCTTCGTTGGTGCGGATAGCCTTGATGAGAGAAGAAGCATGGATGGAAGCGAGACGGAGTTCGTCTTCGACGGATTGGGCACGTCCTTCGGCATAGGCTTGGGGTGTGATACGGGAGAAGAGGTGGGTGTTGGAATGGCATTCCGACGTAACGGAAGAAAAATCTTTCTCCGTGCGGGACGAAGCGATAATGATGATGGTGTTGTCAGAACAAGAGATTTGTTCGATGAGTTGGGAGAGAAATGCTCTCGTGTCGGTGTTCTCAGCAGAGAGAACGTTCACATTTTTTTAACATACGTGAATTAGTTTTAGTTGTTAGTAATAAATTAAAGTGGCATCCATTGGATGCCAAACTGAGTGCAAAATTACAAAAAAAATCTGAAATTGGCAAGTTTTTGAGGGATTTTTATGAAATTATTCATAAATTTTTGCATATATGGAAAATTTTTTGTAATTTTGCAGGCGATTTCGGATGAGTAGGCG
>Ga0247611_10001811_pt1 | contig 37074 bp, 44 predicted proteins | sample 177DNAGHGhighgp2_FD_192422 | JGI IMG/M metagenome (GOLD analysis project Ga0247611, IMG submission 192422) | Sheep rumen microbial communities from Palmerston North, Manawatu-Wanganui, New Zealand - 1770 DNA GHGhigh gp2 | ecosystem: Host-associated > Mammals > Digestive system > Stomach > Rumen... | reverse complement strand
TATAAATGAAAGCAGGTAAGACTAGTGCTGTGGCGCAGTTGGAGAATAATCTCATCATAGACCTTGAAGGCGGATCTAAGTTCATTGATGCGCTAGCTGTTCAGGCACGTACCATTAATGATCTTGGAGAGATTGCACAAGCCATTCGAGCTAAGAACGATGAGTTGGGACATAATTTTTATAAACACATTACAATCGACAATGCAACGCGTCTTGAAGACATTTGTATGTCTTATGCTTGCACCTTATATCGTCAAACAGAACTCGGAAAGAACTGGAAAGGAAACGACGTTACTACGCTCGCTCGTGGAGCAGGTTACAAGTATTTAAGAGATGCTGTGAAGAAGGTAATTGATATGTTCAAAGACCTTTGTGATGAATTTATTCTAATAGGACATGTCAAAGATAGTATCACCGATAAAGATGGGGAAGAGGTTAATGCCAAAGAAATTGACCTCGTTGGCAAACTCGGAAAAATTATATGTGGAATGGCAGATGCCGTTGGATACGTTTACCGAAAAGACAATGAAACCCATATATCATTTAAATCTGGAGGCGACGGTACTATTATGGAAGCAAGAGCCCGTCATATTGCGGGACGCGATGTCATCATTGCCACTGGAAATGAAGACGGATCTATAACAACCTATTGGGATCGTGTTTATAAACCTGAATGAGAATGATCGAATTGTGGTGGATGCCTGGTACATTTGTATCTAAAGCATTATTACAAGAAATAAACGAAAAATTCTTAAGAACTATAAAGTCAGAAGGAAAATTATGTATAGTACAAAAACAGCAACAACAAACAATCAGGAGTTTACAACCTCCTATATGCCTGTAGGCATCAATGAAAATATCACCTTGAAAGAGGTAAACGTAAACAAATCGCCTCAAGGACGTGATTTCTTGGAGATTATCTTTGAGAATGAGCAAGGTCAGACAGCAACTATGACTGAGTGGAAGAACGAGAAGAATATGTGGATTAAGACTGATGAAGATCTTCAACAGCGCGATAATCAGCAGTTCGGTCGTATTCTGCAAGTTATTGATGCAGCAAACGGCTCGCATACCGACTTTGAAGGTAATTCGTTCGTAGAGATGATTAACTGGGTAAAAGCTCAGCTTGAACCAGCTACAAATCCTGCAAATATGCGTCAAGGTATGCGTCTTAAGGTAGTTTACGATAAGAAGGGTTATACGAAAGTAAGCTCTCTTGGTGTTTTCGTTGAACCTATGAGTGTAGAACAGTCTCAGATTAAGCTTTGGAAGAACGATCTTCTGGAGCGTCCCATACAGGCTGATGTAGAAAAGCCTATTGATCCGCTTATTCAAGCTGCCAATGAAGCAATGGCTTTGAATACTCCGGTTACTGAGACTAATACAGGTGCTGACGACCTGCCCTTTTGATCCAGACGATACTAGATCAATAGAGGATAAGATATGGGATAATTATTTAGACTATATCTTAGAATAATGGTCAGTGGTGGAGGACTGGAGGTTTAATATACAATAGAGGTGGAACAAGAGCTATATAATATAGTGGCACCAAGTCATATTGACTGTCTCCGGTGTAAATCCGGCTAGGGTATATTAACAGCCAGCCCCTAACAATTAACAAATAATGAAAGAAGATGAAAAAGAAATACATTAAACCAGAAATGGAATAGTTATCAGAAGATTAGCCTTGTTTATTGAAATCATCAACATCACAGTTGAACGATGTTGGAAACTTCGGATTTGGAGATGATGAAGATGACGATAGAACTGGCGATGATAACTGGGATGATGATTGGAGCTGGAGCGATTGAATTAATTAAAGAACTTGGTAAAGGGAGTTAGGAATACTAGTTAAACGGCCTACAAATTCGGTAATACCGTATTCGCATTAAGTTGTGCCTGATTCGAGTTCAGGGCTCCCACAATGCTATTTAATTTTCATCAGTGGTGTATTATGTTCGATTCATAACTAGACCACAATAAAACTGGAGTAAGGGCGTTTAGCACTTTTCGGAGATACCAGTATAAAAAGGTTCCAAGAGAAAGTGCAAATGGCAAGTAATAAAAAGTCTTATGACGGTGCGCACGATTATAAGCAGGAATTAAAGAGTGGCTATAGACGCTCTGAGCGGTCCGAAACCGACACTTGCCTCAATACAAAAGAGCTTAAAGCCATGTATAGTACAAAAACAGCTATTACAATGAGTCTAAGAGACTTATTGAGTAAAGTGGATGACTATACAATCTATTCATATTATTTAGGTTCGTTCAAGCCTGGTAAGTTAATGAATAGTCCATTGCGAAACGATGATAAGATGCCATCGTTTGCAATATTTCCAGGTAAAACTGGAGGATTGCTTTTTAAGGATCATGGTACAGGAGTGTCAGGAAATGCGCTAAAGTTCATGAAACTTTATAAAGGAATAGAAACAAGAGACGAATTAGAGAAAGAATTACTCAGGATCGTACGGCGATCTAATCCAACGAGCAGTGTGGCAACTGTGACACGATCATATACTCCAAAAGAGGATACTGATATCGGAATCGTTCGTCAACCGTTTACTGAAGTAGACAAAAGATATTGGAAACAATTCCATATATCGATTGATACATTAAAGAGATTCAATGTATTTAGCATTAAATACTTCCTATGTAATAGAGTCGTCAGAGGAACCTACAAGGAAGATAGTCCTATGTATGCGTATAAAGTGTATGATAAGTTTAAGATTTACCGACCTTTATCCTCGAAGTATACTAAATGGCGTACCAATCTGACAAATCGGCACGTTCAGGGGTTATCCGAATTGCCATACGAGGGTGGAAATCTCTTGATCATCACAAAATCTTTAAAAGATGTGATGTGTTTATATGAGATGGGATTTAATGCTATAGCTGCTTCAAGTGAAACAACTTTTATTCCTGATGACATATTAAAGTCGTTAAGAAAAAAGTGGAAGCATATTGTTATACTATATGATAGAGATGCAACAGGAATGTCAAAAGCTCGTGATTATAGTAAACAGTATAAGTTAGACGCTATATTTGTCCACAAGAAATTTAAATCTAAAGACATTTCAGACGCGATAAAGAATAATAGTTACGACCAAGTTAAAAGCTGGTTTATAAATACAGTAAAGCGATATGATTGAGACTTTGATCCTCGGCATGTTGCTCGGTGGAATTGCCGTTGCAGCAGGTGCCGCATATTCAGCACATAGATATCTCAAGCAGCCTTACATTGTTAAAAAGATGTCAGACGGCTATGAGGTGATTGCTATCGATAAGAAATTTGCAAACGATGATTATAGTTACCTTGCTCTTCGTAAGGATAACAACATTATATCCGCTATTCGATTCGATAAGGATGGCGTAAAAGACGCTATTCATGACATCCTCTAAAAGTAGGGTAAAGAATGCGACGAAGGTCGATGCGTATGGACTACATTTTCGTAGTAAACTCGAACTCTATACGTATGAAGCTTTTATGAGAGCTGGTATACCAGTTAAATATGAGCCAAAGCATTTTACTCTACTTCCTAAGTTCGAGTTTTTAGGAGAAAAAGTAAGACCTATTACATACCTACCAGACTTCGTCGGACGAGGTTTTATAGTAGAATGTAAAGGTCTTATGGGAGACTCCTTTCCTTTGCGTTGGAAGCTATTCAAATATTATTTGCATAAGCATCACGCAAAAACTAAGCTATATCTTGTGAGAAATCATAAAGATGTAGATAACATGATTACCGAACTTTTAAGTCAGATTAAACATGGAAAAAATAAAGAAAACAAGTGATTTCATTCAACATAACGGTCATATAATCCCGAAACCCGAAGGTTTTGATTGCACTCTTCAAGCTGGAAAGGTGTATAATCTTGTCCACGATAAAGGAGAAGGCGTAGACTATCTTGAAGAAGATAAGGATTTCGAATTTCCAAAGACTTATTATCTGAACAATAAAGACAATAAGTTTATTTCAAAGTCTATTAATACTTTTAAGAACACTGAGAAGATGACCACAGGTGTCCTTCTTAGTGGTATGAAGGGTAGTGGTAAGACTTTGATGGCGAAGAAAATAGCTGTTGAATCTGGATTGCCTATTATCGTAGTAGATAAGAATGTATATGCAGATGATATAGAAGCATTCTTCTCTAATGTGAACACGGATGTGTGCGTTATATTTGATGAGATCGATAAATATTGGAATACTCGATATCTGTTGGGTTTCTTAGATGGTGTTAAACCTACTTGTAAAAAGTTAGTGGTATGTACTTGTAATAACGAGAAAGAAATCGATGAGTATTTGAACGATAGGTGTTCACGTATTCGTTACAAGAAAACATTCTGCGGACTTACTAAGGAGGTTGTCGCTGGTATACTTAACGATATTATTGGCAATAAGGATAAGTCGGACGCAGCAGCAGAATACTTCTGCAGTAATGTTGCGACTGTGTCTCATGATAACGTTATAATCTTTGGTGAGGAATTAAAGAACAATCCTGAAGATTCATTTGACGAAATCATGGAGTTCCTCAACATAGCTAAGAAATAATGGATATTTTGCAACCAAAACACGCTTGATACACGTTATTATTGCATGGAAGAAATTTGGAAAAGTATAAATGACTTTGAAGGATTTTACGAAGTCAGTAATTTTGGACGTGTTCGTTCTATAGACAGATATGTAAACGGAAATGGAATAACTTGTGATTTTCAATTTGTAAAAGGTAAAATACTACACCCAGTTAAGGATAAACTAGGATATTTTAGAGTAATGTTGCGAAAAAACAGAAAATATAAAGTATTTTTAGTTCATAGACTTGTAGCAAATGCGTTTATAGAAAATGATAAAAAGTTACATTATGTAAATCATAAAGATGAAAATCCAAGTAATAATTGTGTAGATAACTTAGAATGGTGCAGTGCACAATATAATGTTACTTATGGAAACTGTCAGGCTAAAATAACAAAACATAAAATTCGTAGTGTAATTCAATATGATAAAAATATGAATTTCATTAAAGAATGGGATAGTTTAAAAGCTGCAGCAGATTTTATAAATGTAGCACAGCAAAACATTTCTGCTTGCTGTAGAAATAGAAGAAAAGCATGTGGAGGTTTTATTTGGAGATACAAAGATGATAATTGATACTCCATACTACGAGGATCACGAACGCGTGAGTAACTCGTCAATAGGGTGGTTCTTAAATAAAGGGCCACTCTATTTTCATAAGATGCTTACAGGAGAAATAGAAGGAGAAAAAGGACCTCAATTAGAAAGAGGAACGATGATTCATTCTTACATTCTTACGCCTGAAGAGTTCCAAAAAGACTATGTAGTCTGGGATAAAAGTAGACCAACTTCTGCACAGCAGGAGAAGTTCTGTCAGGCATTAGCATCTTCATTAGAATTAGAGCCAAATAGAGCCATTCTAAGCGCTTATAAACAAGCGTATAGTACAGCAGGAAAGTCAGAAGACAAAATGCTGTCAGAAGGCCTTAAAATAGCCTCTACGTTGAAGGATTATATAGACTTCCTGAAAGCAAATGATGGAAGGATTATGATCTCCCATTGGGATTACCAGATGCTTGAGAAAATTAAGCAGAACATTCGATCCCATAAACTTGCCTATAACTTAATATGGCCATTGAGTACATTTAGATATGAACAAGATGGTACATATACAAGCGATGCAGTGAATGCTTGGCACGAATTCCATATAAATTGGGAATGGGAAATGTTACTCGAACATTCTGGAGATCCAAATGCTCCAGAATTACTTCAAGTAGCATGCAAGTCTCTATTAGACGGTCTTACTCTTGATTTTAAGAATAAGAAAGCTATCATCTATGACTTAAAGACTACAGCCAAGCTGTGGCACTTTGAGGATAGCATAGAGATGTATGATTATTGTAGACAGCTTGCGTATTATACAATGGCTGTTAATTGGTATCTCAAAAACGAATGTAACGAAAATGTAGATGATTGGACGCATGAGTATTACGTCATTGGAATCGACACTACTGGATCGTATGAAATACGTGTATTCAGGGTTGAAGAATTCATGGTGCAAAGCCGCAACTATGTCATACACGATGCGTTGATTGATATTGCTTGGCACCAAGCCAATGATAAATGGGAACATAGTAGAAGCTATTATGAAGGCGATGGCTCAGAGTCATTGAACCTATAAATAGAGTTTTAAATCAAATTTATAAGCCATGAACAAAAATATTGAAAGTTACGATGATATTAACCAGTTTATAGACAGTTCAGTAGAATTAGATCCTATTGGAATAAATAATTCGGTAGAGATTGATCCTGCTGAACTTGATGTAAATAATTCAGTAGAAATAGAAGACAATTCTGTTTTATCTGATATGGATAAAGCTTGGTATATTCTTCCAATGATACTGAAGAATAGTAAGTTATATGATAAAAAGACTATTAAAAATATAGAAACTGTTGATATGACAGATACCTTTTTAATTAAAGTAACTTATACTGGTCGTCCGTCTGAGTACGATAATGAAGAATTTTTACATTCTGATTATAATTCTGATGACGGATATGTTATCGTATACAAAGCTCCAAAAGACAAAGAATATATTTGTCGTATGGTAGCTAAAAGTGGTCATAAGGTTCTTACAAAAGACATGCTTATGACTTATTTCGTGAAACTTTGAAACTTGATTAAATAAGAAATCCCCGGCCGCTCGTGAGAGTAGTCGGGGATTATTTTTTTAATCTTCTAACTTCATTATTTGCTTTTCGTAATATGCTCGTTTTTGTCTTGAACCGTACCATTGTTCGTATAAATTATGATAAGGTGTCAATTGCATTAGAGTTTTAAATGTACGAGAGTGTCCTTCATAGACGCCTCTTGATATCAACTCTGACAGTTGTTTATTATTACTTAATCCGAGCACTCCGTCTAATAGGGATCCTTGCGGGAATATTCTACGTCCTACCGTGTTTCTTAACGCATCAATCTTATCAAGTGTACCTGTTTGAGCAGATACAGATTTGATGTTATTCAGCATATCGTCCCATCTATACGGCGTATACGTTTCCCACTGGGTACGTCTTGCAATATATGCCGCAAGCTGTAGTGCCAGTTTATCCTTATTGTCATCGTCGTCGGCGAACATACAAATTAAACTCACAAGTGGGACTACAATAGCGTGGAATACTGCATTCTCTACAGCAATCTTTTTTAACGCCTTTTGACGCGCTCTTGAAAGTTTCCAAGTTTCTTCAGATGATGTATCGTGAGTAAACTGTTGATACCTTTCCCTGAATGTTTCTACTTTAAATCCGTCTTTCATAGCTGCCCATACAACATTTTTTAAGAATTGCCAACCTATGACATATTGACCTTGAACGTACATTTGCATATCAAAGTCCCACACTTCAGGCAAGAAGCGCTGTTGTATCATAAGAGGCAAATATTGTCTGTGAGTAAGCACAGCAGCTCCGAAGAAATTAGTAGTAATAGCTGCCTTTTGTGTTTCTGTAGCCATACCATCAGCGCTCTCAGCCGTTTTATTTATTCTATGATATACAACATTTTTTGATTCGTTGAATGCCTGCTCATATTCTGGATCTATTTTAAGAGCTCCATTTTCTACAGAAAATACAGAATACAACGTCTTTCCATCTTTCCATTTAGCAAGTAATGCGTTTTTACCTTCTTCTGTTGATGCAGCAAGTCTGTTTAACACATCTTCACGTGTAACAAATTTGCCATCCATATAACGGTGAGCCATTAATATTGTCGTCATTATAGTAGATTTTGATGCAAAATCAACAGCCGTAAGTCCGCCAAAACACCAGTTATCTAGAAATCTAATTATTCTACTTCTGTTTGTGTTTTTGAATTTACGTTTTAACTAATTAGCTACATCAAAATATTCAGCAAGCAACATAACCTTGTCATTTGATTTTTGATTGCTTGCGTATCCAACTCCGCCGTAATTCATTATATAATGATTAATTACTTCTGACGTAGCCTAAGTATATTCGTTCATTGTATAACCTCTATCTCCAACGATAGCGTTTATTAAGTGAGAATATTGAGCTGTAAAGAAGCCGGTTAAAGCAACAGCTGGAGACATACCGAGGTTAAGAGCTTGAGTAAGTCTGGAGAAATTCTACGCAACTTTACCCATGTTTAAAGATCCTACTTGCTGTTGAGATGAACGTATATTGTATAAGTTCATTTCTACAAAATCAGTAGCGGCTTTAAACGTTTTTGAAACTTCACCTTTTCGTACCTCTCTATTTCCAGTTTTACTGTTTACTATTTCGTAATCTCTGTTTTGTATTACGTCTACCAATGATTCTACAAAGTCTCTTACTTCGCTCTTATTAGCAAAATTACACGCGTTTTCGTAATATTCACAAACCATTCCAATAATGTCGGAGGATAGTTGCGAAGGATCGTCAAGTTTTCTGGTGTAGTATTGAGGAATTATATTAAATCTACGACCATCTGGTCTAATACCAGTTTGTCTACCAGCAAACGGAGTATTTCCAGTGATATATTCATCAAGTTCACTTACTTCAGCTAAAGCGTTCTCTAAAGTAGTACCAAATTCAGTATCTTGACGTATACCTTGCTGAGTAAGTCCCATATTATCTTTTGTATACTACCATGCAGCAGATACACTTCCGGTACCGTGAGCTTTCATATACTTCCACATAGAACCTGTTATTCCAGGAAGCAGATAATTATCTTGATAAAGTCTTGTATAATATTTATCGTTCGCTTCGCCGAGATATTTAAGTGTCGCATCATATAACGCTTTCAACGTTGGTGAGTTGACTATTCTATTATACGCAGCGGAATTGTCATATGGTTTAGTTCCGTCTTCTAGCTATTTTTTTGGTATAAACGGGACGTTTAAAGAAGGATCTTTTTCACACATCTCCTTATACACAGGATTTATAAGCGTATTATTTTCATCTGAATTTATCCAACCGTCTCCAGGTAATAGTTCTGTGAACTTTTCTATATAAGAAATACCTTTTTCATCTGTTCCTGGCTTAACAACAAGTTTAGACGCCCATTTAGGAATACGTCTGCGCAAAACATCTTCTCCTGTTACAGCGTCTCCTATAGATTCTGACATCTTTTTACGATAATATGAGGTATAAGTAGAACGCAAATATTTTACAAAATTCTTATGATAAGCTTTGTCCCATTGTTTAGCACGTTTTCCTACTCCGTTAGGATCAGCAGCTCTAGCAGCTTTTTTGATCTTAGAATTTTCTATTTCCAGTTGTTTGATACTACTACGTACACGAGCTGGCATAATCGTAAGATTTGGCTCTCCAGTATTGTAATCTCTGAATATACCAATCATATCATTTATACGTTTTGAGTTAGCTTCATATGTAGCACCGCCGTCCCCATCTTTTTCGTATATAGGCTTCTTAAATCCAAGCTGTTTTTCGGTCATTTCTTCGATAAGTTTAAATACCGCAAGCTTATCTTCTTCTTTTCTGAATACGCGTTTAGAATTTCGTTCATCCCACCTATTTACAGCTTGATTTACGGCTACCATATTTACAATACCGTCTGTGCCTGTATATTTTTTAATATTTTCTTGGATAATTCTATTCCTTTCACGTTGCCAAGCATCGGTAGCTCTACGTATTTGAGTAGGATCGCTATATAACTTCTCATTTAGAGCTTGTATTTCTTTAGCCATTCTCCATTGATCAGACCCTTCTATTTTTAAATCTCCATACAGAGTATAGTCAGAACCAAGTAGTCGTTTTTCAATATATAAACCCTATAATCTCAACCATTCTTGTGGCGATAATTTTTCGTAGTGATAATATCCATCTTTTTCGTCATACGCAAGTTTTTTTAATTGACTTATTGCACCTCGAATAGTATTGAGTTGTTGTAATGTATCGTCAGAAAGTTCAGCATAAGCTTGATAATATTCTGGTTTGAATCTACGTTCTGCGTTTTTTGCTAACCACTCGTTCTTTTCAATGTTCCACTATTTTCTTTTTACAGGGTCGTCTGGAGACTTTCTATTACCAGCAGGGAGCTCATATTTTTTATTAAGCTCTTCTAAGAAATCGCGATAAGCATTATAAAACTTACCAAAGTTGAGTTCTCTTACAAGATACTGGGTAGTCATTCCTTTTTCATCAAGCTCGTATAAATCCAAAGCACTTTCTCCAGGTCTGAGTTTATCTGCAAGTTGTATAAGATTGGTAACTACAGGTACAGTTTGTTCTTGAGATTTTCTAATAGCTTTATTAACAAGATAAACTATAGTACGAAGAACTGGATCTTTAGATCCATCTTTCGACCCTAGCATATTTATGAACGTATTGGAATCAAAACCTATTGTAGATAGAGAATCCAACATGCGCTTTGTACTAGCAAAGTTGACTTCTTCTCCAACTTTCTCAAGATCTCTACGCATATTGTTCATTAAAATGTTAAACATATAGTTTACACCATCTCTAGCAGCACCTGCTGCATCACCGACAATACCTAATAAATCAGAAGCTGATTTTACAGCTGAAAGTTTATCAATCTCTCCAATGTTTTCAAATTCTTCTGCTAGTTCAGCTAGTAAGCGTTGATCTTTTAAATCCTTATCAAGCTGATCAAAAATAGCAGCATATGCACCAAAATTATCGTGCATGTTATACATATAGAAAGAGTGATCACTTTCTGTCATGTTTCTTACAGCGTCTACATCGTCTAATAACTGAGGCACAGTTTGGTGTATAAATGATGATAAAGCGACAACTGTCGATATGTTTGAATTTTGGAATTGTTCTATTTGAGTTTCTACTACCTATTTAGCATTATATTTTACATCATCTGCGATAGTAGATGTATTGATAGCAGCTAATCTAGTCTAAAGAGCCTCTGTTATACGTGTACGAGCTTTCCATAATAGTTCGTGTTTAGTAGCGTCTGTAGATTCTGTAGATGGTGATGCTTCAACGAAATGTCGTACAAAATTAGATTCGTTACGTAGCAATCTTTCGTGTAGAAGTCGTGTCTGTTTCCTATTTAAAACATCTGGTGTAAGAGCTTTAAGATTCTCGTTAAATACCTTAATTATATCTGTATTCTGTTGATTTACTTTTCTGCCTTTTAAGAAATTATTTATATTCTTTTCATATAGAGCAAGTTCATCTTGCTTTATACCTTTGAACACATTCTTGTTTACAAGTAACCTAGTAAAAGCATTAATAAACCTTTTAAGACGTAACCATACTTTATTATTACCGGCCAAATCAGCTTCTTTAGCCTTACTATATAACAATAGTTTAGATGTTTTATCTGTAGCAAACACCGCAGCAAATTCAAATTCATCCGCAAGAATATAGGCTCCAGAGTCCATACTAGATCTACTATATTCTGATTCAGGTATAAGCTTATCGAATATTTCGTATACTTTCAAAGTTGCTGTTCTGAAGTCTTTTTCTTCTTCTGTAACAGGTTTACGTACAGCTTTTACAGATAATGCGTGCACACACTCATGTAATAAATATTCAGCAGCATCTTCTTGTGAATATAAAGGAAGTTGTTCGGGATCTATTTCTACTATAATAGTGCCATCAGAGTATTCTGTAGTGGCCATAGGCTTACCTTTAGGAAGAGAAGAAAATCTGACAGGAATATTGTGTTTTACTAAAATTTGAGCTAAATCTAGATTATAGTTAGAAAACGATTCCGTATCCAATAAATGTTGTATAATATTAGAACTACTTACTAATTTATCTGACCATAAATCATTTAGTATATTTGTATCAAAAAATATATCGAAAGAAACCTGTTGCACTTTATATTCTGCTGTTTTTGGTTCTGCGGAAATATGATATATATTTGAATCATTTGGATTCCACGTGCCTAAATTCTCTATATGTTTTACTTGATTTGAATTAAAAACAACAATTTCTCCGTGTCCATACATAAAACCGCCGTCACTATCTCCAAATAAATCAGTAACATCCTCTTCATTCCATAGCATTTGCCATTTACGATAAACATATTCTGTTTTACCGTTTATGGTAATTCTGTCGTTTTGGTTAAAATATTTTGGATTTGTTATCTTAAGAAATACACTATAAGTTTTACCTTCATTGTTTTTTGCGTAAACATCAGCAACGTGTTTAGAGTTGGTAAAATAAAAACCATTTAGACGAGAAGTAAATTCTCCATCTTTGTCTTCGTTTATTCCTGTATATACAACAAGAGGTTCTCCATTCTTATCTACAACTTTAGAAATAGGACCATATTTAACATCTTCAGATTCTTCAACATTCAAAGGTCCCCACCAGTCTCCAAACCACTATGCAAACTCATCAGAATATACGTTAGATTTAGCTATAATAGCAGACGCTCTATCTCCGTCAAAATGGTCTAACAAAGTCTAAAATAATATAGACGGTTTTCCATCGGGAGTCATATCTAAGAAATTACCACCGTTGCGATGATATACTTTATACGCGGTTTCCATAGCCGAGTAGTTTGCCCCGGTTCGCTGATTTCTCAGTTCACTGGAGCGAAACTCTTCATCGGTTAATGGTTGCCCGCCTAACGCTTCAACTATCTCATTAAAGCCATCTTTTACTTCTTTATTTTTATAATTTGGGCAAAACATAATTAATTAACATTTAGTATTATATATATCATCGTTTGTCTAATTAATTATATCAGACAAAGCTCTCGCTTGTGAAACTTTTGTAGCGGCAAACATATCTGTCAACACTTTTCCTGAGGCTTTCTGTATCAAATCTTTTATTAAATCTGGATTCTATTTAGCCCATTCTTGCCATAATGGTAAATAACCTTGAGTATATGAATCATCTTCAGTATTTCCTGTAATAATAGCTTTACTCTTAGGAACACCAGTCTTTGAATTATTATCGGTAATCCAATCTCCTTGTTTGACACCGTGTTGGTATACAGATTCTATTGTTCTTCCACCTACGTCGTGACCAAAAATTATAGTTCCAGGTTTAAATGTAGCTCTCATGGCAGAAAATCTATTATCGCCTTTACTAGAAAGTTCGTATCCATTAACAGATCGTCTTGCCCATTTAAAATTACTAATAGGTTTCTTCTAAGATTCTTGTAAAGCTGGAGATTGTTGAAGCATCGCTGCTTTTCTGCGAGCAAGCTCTGCTTTTATTTGTTCCATAGTCATATTAGTTTTTGTATAACTACCTTCAATCTCTACTTTTGAAGAGGTTTTTGGAACATCTTTCAGAGTTTCATCCATTTGTTTTAATACTTCTTTTGTCTCAGAAGGTTCTTTCTTTTCTTCTACAGAATCCTGTTTCTTAGAAACCATTACGATATTATCAGCAAAACTATAATCTGACTTATTATACAAATCTTTCATTTTATTACCTACTTCCGAATCTTCGATATATAAATCAGAAATATTTGGATTAGCAGACTATATTCTCATTAATACATCAGTAATGCCTTCTTCTGTAAAACCTGATGGAATATTTACAATGCCGACAGAAACGCCGTCTTTTTCTGCAGAATATTGTATATTCTATTCAAGTTGATTTATCTATATTTCGTAATCTTCTGCAGATAAATCAATAACTATATCAGATTCATCATTTATGTATGATTGTATATCGTCTGCATATACTACGTTATCGTTTTTCATATTTTTGTCCAATGTATCATGAACAGATTTTTCGATACCTTTCTCAATAGTAGGATTATATAGAACAAATTTAACACCAACAGGATCTTTCTTTTTATTACTTTTCTCCCACTTCTGCAATTCGTCGTCCTTACTCCTCTGCATAAACGAACCCTGATCAAAACGAACCTAATTCATACTAAATGTTTGTGGCATTTTGTTCTGTTCAAATATAGATTCTTCAGAAGGATTGCTTGCAAGTTCGTATTGTTGTATACTTCCTTCGTGAATACCTTTCTTTGCAGTAAGTACATAAGAGTGCCATTTCATACCAGTTTCTTTATCGCCGTCAACTTTAGTAAAATATCCGAGTTTTCTATATAAAAATATTTCATCATCTACTTGCATTTTTACGTATGGTTTGTTCATATTGGTTGTCACGAAATTGGAAGGAACTAAATGTTTAACGGTTGGTACTTTTATTTGGAATCCTATAAATATTCCACCTTTACCATACATCTACATTTTACGATTGTTTTTGTCTATTTCGTACAAAGGAACAATATCGTCGTTGTCATAGAAATTAGTACCTATCATATCTATCATTTCTTTTGCTGTCTGTTCTGCAACAGAAACTTTATTTCCCGCAGCATCCAACATGAATACAGAACCGATAGAATTTTGCTCCTATACGCCTTTTGCCAAAGCCTGATCGTATTGTTCTCTATAATACATAGGAACAACGTCAAAGAACGTATTGTGTTTGTTTGTATTATATGTAGAATAATAAGCATATATGGCAAGATCTCTACCAAGTCTTCTTATATTTGATGTAGAATTTTTTAACAAGAAGTCAAACGCAGATATAAGTCTATTCTTTTCTGAAGATTCGGTATTTCTGTTTGTTTTCTTTAACAACAGAGTTGGAATTGGATACTTATCGTTCTCCGGTTGAGGACGTAGGTAGTTTAACAATTCGTTTATTACTCTGCCATTTTGATTTACAAGGCCTTTAAACACTCCAGAACGTTCTTCCATAGAAGAATTTTCGAGTCTTTGTATTAATATAGAAATATTTCTGAATATACTATTTTGTTCATACGGATCGTTTGATTGTTTATCTCCAAACATTATACGTTTCAACTCTTTATTGCGCTCATCAGAATATCCACCAAACGTAAAGTCTATTGGGCCAGAATAAGAATTATCTCTTTCTACTTTAGACCAACTGTATTCATCATCTGGTAACATTCTTGGTGTACCATATTGCTCTAACATTCTATGCCTCATTACATTTTCAATGGCTATAGATATTTCGTTTGCAACAGTAGCGCCGTATATCTTATCGTGAGTATGTAATTTATTACCGTTTGCGTCTGTATATTCAATAAACCCAAATATATCACCAAGAACAGTATTACACATATCGTTGAATATTGGAGTTGCTATAAACGATTGCGTAGATAAAATTTCTTTCATCAAACCAGTTGCAGCATAAAGTTTAGTATCCAAGAATGTTTCTGAGAAATAATAATCAAGTGGTCTAGCAACATTTTTATCTGTAATCTTCCATCTAATGTCACTACGACCTTCATTATCTTTAAATTTTGAATATTCACTCAAAAATTCTCGTTGCGTAGCAAGCGTATTACCAAACTTTTTAGTGTCGATACGGGACATTTTAACTAGATCTGATAATTCTTGTGCATATGGTTCGAGCATTTTCATTGCCATTAAGGATAATAATTGGAAATAAATACCGCGCACAGTAGCTTCTCCTTGTTCAGTAGTTTTTCCTTCACTCAATGCTATTTTCTGATACTCTTTATTGAATACAATATTCCAATCAAAATCACCATTTCCTATATTTTTTACAGCATCTTGCCAATATTTCTTTTTCTCTTCATCTTCAATATTAACAATCATTGAGTTCAGAGTTGCTCTATAATTATTAATATACTTATCAAGCATTTTGCTTCTTGAGGTTGTTTTTTCTGCATTCCTAAGGTTATTTCCATATAAACCGCCCGCATTGTTATATTCAGAAGCGTACTCTTTCAATGCAGGTTGTGCCAAGAACAAGAAAGTAGATTCACCTTTACCGGCACGTAACAACAAGTTAGTGTAATTATAAGTAAGACCGTTAATATTAAGATCAAATACGTACGGATCTTTAGCAACGTCTACATGAGCGTTTACCATTGCAGAAAGCCAATCAGATATACGGTTACCGTCTTCACCAACAACTTCATCAAGATTACCCATTGTAAACGGCAATTCAGAAAAATCAAGTGTCAAATGAGCATATTGTGTAAGCGCAAGGTTCGTAATATTAAGAGCAAACGGTCCAATACCACTCTTGCCTATAGAGAATTCTTGTTTTCTTCGTAATTGAAAGTACGGAGTAAGTTCGTACATAGCTTCTATATATGTTTCATTTTTACCACGTATTGCAGGAAGAGTACTATTTTGTATAATATCGGTAATAGTATCAATAGAAGCTCTTGCATTAGCTCTATTTTTTATATCTGTTACAACATCAACATAATTCTAAAGTAATCTGTTACCTATAGCCCCCTTTGAAGCAGAAGTTAAATCGTCTCCATCGTACGTTTCAAGCTTTCCCTCTTTGTATGACAAGGTTGATAAAAACAACTTATCGACCAATTTATATTAACTTATAGTTTCCTATAAGATTAGACTATATCTTCACTATTTCAGTGTTTCCAATTTCCACATTTCTGTGTACGTCCAAAGGACGTCTCCTTTGGCTTAAATCATATGTTATCTTATGTATCATTGACGGAACTTGCAATACATAAGGTTTTACTATTTTTATAAATTTTATTCCTTCTTTTGTTCCACAACACAAGGAATATGAATCTTCTTTTTTACCCTCATGAAACATATAAAATTTTATGTTCCAAACTTCTTTAAAATAATCTATAATTATCTGAAGTTCTTGTTTTGGTAAACATGTTGCTATTTTTATATAGAACCCCATAGGTCTGCCATCTTTATCTTTTCGAATATTGATATGACCATCATCCATGTACCAAATAGCTATTCCTCTTGCGTCTAAACGATTAAGAAGTTTTCTGTTTCCAATTGTTTTTGTAGGTTTGTAAAACACTCGCCGTAAAACCTTAATAAACGGAATTATGTTAAGTTGTGTATAGTAAACGGAAACCACAATATTGTATCCGCATTTCTTAATATAAGACTTAATACCGTTATTTCTAATACCAGCATCTTTTAATTGTTTCACTTTCCATTCTAAATAATCTTTTTGCGCTTCACAATGTGCAATTTTAAATACATTATTACTTTGTATTGTTCCGTCACCAAGTAATAATCCAATGAGTAGATTTCTACTCTCTTTTTTAATCTTTGTTTTCATAACGATTTACGTATGTTATTATATGATTTAATTTTAGTCGTTGAACCTTACTCTACTAACGTAATACAGTAGAGTCTTGGCTGCTGATAACCCTCGACTTTAACGTTAGGGCTTCCCAGCAATTAAAGAAATTTTACTTCGACATCGGTTTGTTTATCGAAGTCAGAACCAGTTTGAGCAGTAAACTCTCTTGGTACTATAATAAGGTCACCTGATTGCTCTGGAAGTACATCTGCTACAGTAAAAGCAAATGTAGAAGATAAACCCTATGTAGGAATACGATAACCGACACCAAACGGTTTTGGATGCGATTGATGTACAACTCCATCTGCATCTTTCCAATATCCCTTAATAACATCGTGACTTATCAACCAGTTACGCATAGATTTATAACTTGTTTGATATTGTTTAGGAACAACTGCCTTGAAGAAATTCATAGAAAGCATTACTTCCATCGACCCGTCTTTTTCATTCCATGATAATTCTCTTCCGTCATTCAACACATGGAATCCATCTTCATCGTCTTTTAATACAGATTCGTCAAGATTTTCTTCAGATCTTACAACATTTGCTCCATAACTTACAAATCCAAATACAGACTGCTGAACAGCACTGCCACCTTTTGTATTAATATCTATGACGTTAGAATTTACAAGAGATGAAATACTATGTTCAAACAAAGTACGTTGCATTAAAGATTCTATAGTTGCTCCGTTGTTTAAAATGTCCAAGACACTCTCACTGAGACCATTGTTTTCAGCTACTTGTCTGAGATACTTAACAACTTTATCTTTATCTATAGCATCCATATTGTCATCATAGAACTTCTTTTTGATATCATGAACACCTATAGCAGTAAGAGCTTTTATACACTTCATTATGTCATCTCTAATTTCCTTTCCTTTTCTAGGAGTTCTACCAGATTTATTCTGCACATAATCTTCATTGTCGTACAGATTACTGAACATAATTTTAAACATCTGTGTACCGATAGCACGCTCTTCGTCAGTGTGAGCTTCTGTATTAAGCTGCATTCTAAGACCTCTAATATCTTGTACCTCTACTGTTAATGAATTTGGATCTGTTATCCAATTTTCTGTGTCTCCGTCCAAAGATACTGAAGATTTTGCGTTAGATAGACCGGGGTTCAATTGTGACAAATCGTCAGTATCTTCCTTATAAGGACTGTAAATATTTGCGCCTAATCCAACCTTTACAGCACTTTCAAAAGTAATCATGTCCAATTCATTACCTGGTGTATTCATACGATCATATATCTATCTTCCTGTAGTACTGCGCATTAAATATTTGAATGCTGGGAAAATAGCCATTTTATTATATACGCCATATGCAATATCATAATCTGGACAAATATTTCTAGGATCGTTTTTAAAATACGTCATTTTAAGAGGGAATAGCTATAACCTAGATACTTTTGCAGCTTTTTCTGGGTCAGATATCCATTCTGGATCATTTTCAAGAATTTCAAACGCTTCGTTGTCGCTGTATGTAGTTGTCAGTATTTGACCGCTATAATTCTTATATGTAATTTTGGTAGGAATTACGGACCATTGACCAAGCATCATTCTGATTTTACGATACATATCTGGACGTACTATAACCTGAGCATCAGAAACAGTAATGTCTGTATAAGGATGCGTTTGTAATTTTGCCGCATCTTTTATAGTTTCTTGTTCTTGCTTGGATAATAAAGACATTTGTTGCTTAAACACATCTTCGTCATAATATATTCCATCTATGATAGAAGTGTCTACTCCAGTTTTACGTAATTTATCTGCAAGTATTTGACGTTCAAATATTCCTTTTATTTCGTCAGCGTATATAGATTTTGCTTTAATATCTGCTATCGTTGCGTTAGTGTATTTTGTACCTCTAAGCCACGGAAACATCTGATACTCTCTTTCTGAGAAATCTGTACGCAATTCAGAACCTGGAGATAGTAAGGCACCGAGACGTTTAATTTTGTCAGTATCTTTGTCTGTAAGAATTGAAAGTTCGTATACCTGACCGTTAATCTCACGTTGTTCTTTCTTCTTAGAATAATTCCATTTATAAAAAGCAGGATCACCAGAGAATACTTTTTCTACTTCTATAATAGAAATCATAGATTGTGCAGTATAATTGCCTATAATAGAAAGTAAAATATCTTCTTGTTTCATTCGCATGGTATCAAGTAGCTTAGACTTATTTACATCATCTTCTGCTTCGAAATCGTATGTAGTAAGTTTAGCATTATATTTGTCTGCATACTCAGAAATAAGTTGTTTCGGTATAGCACGATTCATATAAAACTCCTAAGTTTCTGCTTGCGGATTCAATGGGTCTTTATACAATTTATGTTGTATAATCTAACTAGCGCCTTCTTCTGAAAATTTTTGCATATTTTCATCCACACGCTAAAACAGCATATCGTTGATCGCGTCAAGTAGCTCAGGCTTAGCTTTTCCTTTTTGATCGAGGAAATGATTTTTTATCTCTTTAAGTCTGGCACGCACAGCTTCAAATCCATCCAATTCTTGATTACTTTCCCTAAAAGAACTTACACCTTCTCCAACATTAGGATTTTCTTCGTTTTGTTGACGCAAATATTCATATTCAAGAAGCTGATTTAAATTCAATCCGTTTAACGATTCTCCTTCTTGTCCGCTATAATTCAAACCATATAAATATCTAAACTTACCTCCGTTTCCAGAGAAATCCATTCTACCATCTTTTACTTTTCCGTGAAAGTTTTTCCTACGTACATTCTTATTCTCTACAACAGCTTTTATATTCTCGCGTTTGTAATATAATTCAAGACTGTCTAATTCATCTGTGAAATACTTTGCAAATCTTTCTAACGTTTGATTTGAGAATCTACGAATTCTTACGTCATCTGTAAAATCTTTATTTTCATTTTGTATAAGAAGGTCATGTGGAAGCATCATCTGTATATCATTATCTCCTCTACGAGAAACTAACTCTATAGTATAATATGTCTTTTTGTCGGCCATAGTTGGCAAAATGAGCATATTATTATGAGCTAATAACATTTTTGATATCACATCTTCTATAGAATTTACTCCAAAATAATCTACACCTTTTTTAGACTTATCGTCTTGAATGCCGGTAAACACATTTAATTTAAATTCGTAATTACCAGTGTTACCACTACGTACAATTATCCTTGCAAGATCCAACATATAAGAATTCTTAGCGTATGGTGTAGATTGCATTTTCTGAATAAACTAATCATGATTTTTATTTATCCACCTGGTTACATCAGACATAAAATTATTCTCGCCGACAGGGTAGATCAACTTATTGTCTGGGCCAGTGACTGAAAGTTCTCTAGAAGACGGATGTACAGTATTATAAGCTATAGCCATCTTTTCTATTTCACTATCAGGAAAACCAACATAAAGTTCATCTAGTTTTTTTGCAGTACGGTTTGCAATCTTCAACCCTTTTGACTTCTTTCTACTTATTCTTACATCAGTAGTTTGAGCATGAGTAAATACTTCGTTTATAAAGAATGAAATATTTGCGTTAGTATATTTACTACCGCCAGGCTTTTGTAAGATTTCTTGCATTGCATCAAAAAGATCGTCAGAATTAATAGCAGGATCAATCTATTCTTTTTTACGCAAATCACGAGTCTTTGGTTTTATGTGCATCGTTAAATACTCCATCAAAACATCTTCATCAAATGGAATAGACATTTTCTGCAACAAATCTATAACTCTTGGAAATGCCCATTCTAAAAGTTCGTGCTTTTGTTTAGATGATATGTTTTTTGCAGGTAATATTTTATCCTAAAGCTCGTTCAATCTTGGTTTTAATACACGATCTACATATACTTTGTTTATATGATGATAATTATCGAACGTAATTAATGCGGAAGAAAACAAATCTTTTGACCAGTCTTTAGGCAACATCTTCTTTGCTTTAAGACCGTTGTCATTTATTATTTCAATATTACGTTCTTCATCATATTTTTTAGTTATTGTTGGAGCTACTTCCGATTGTGACAACTCCAGATCTACAGGTGATTTACGTCTTTTGCGTTCTGCATCCAATTGTAAATGAGCAACAGTAACAAGATGTTTATTCACAGTGTTATATATCTGTGTTTGTAGTTCTGTATCTTGTCCGATGGATAATAAATTCTTATAAAGTTGTGCAAAAAATTTCTTTGTTTTTGCAAGTCTTTGTACTGTTTTTAATAGTTCTTCAAAGCTATCAACTTTATTTAATTCGCTAGAAATAGTATGCCAAGCATCAGAATATGAATAGTACAGCGGAAGACCTGTAATAGGATCTGTATTTTGCACAAGTTTATTTTCGCCAGTAGATTCATCAAATTCAAATCTTACATCTTTTACTTGTGATAAAAACAATTTTGCTCTAAATGCAACATTTGCTTTTTGGTCTATTTCATAATTATCATATAGAGTGGCAAGATTGGCTATTTCATTTTCGTTTGGATTTTTGTCCAATGTAGAATCAGCATCGTCTTGAATTTGTTTTGTTCCTGTTCCGCGTTTATTTTTAGGAACAATTCCATAAGACTTAAGTAATCCATTTATTGTATCTATAAATAGAACAGGATTGTCTATTACATCTTGTATGTACAGATTTGGTTTTCTAGCGTTATTTAAACGTAACTTTTCAAAGAAACTCTTAAACGTGTTTCCGTTCAAATTGCGCACATTATCAACATGCTTAATATTTGCAAAATCTAAGAAATAGTGCGCAACAGATTCAGCAGTGTTATAAAACTCTTGATAACTACTTATTGTTTTAAGTTTATCTAATTCTTCATTAGTTTTACCAGGTACCGAAAAATCAGAATAAACTTTACCTTTATAAGCTTTATTAAATTCTTCAACAGATTGAGCATCTAACGGAAGTTTTGCATATGCGCCAGATCTTATATCCTTGTACATTTTAGAAATAAGATCTTTTTTAGTAAACGCTTTGACAAATTCTACAATTCTGTTCATTAATCTCGCCAACCATCTTCTTATACCAGAATAATTAGCTAATCTAGCTTCTTCGTCGTCTAAGAATTCACAATATTCTCTAAAATCTTCTGCAAGAAGTTCTTCTAACTTACGTTTTGGTAGATTTTTATATTCAGGATGGATCTTTATATATTCTTGATATATATTATCGCGTTGTTGTTTAGTATGTAATAGTAAGTTTACATAGTGGAACGCCTCGTGATAATGTATACCACTACCAGCATATTTACTAAATATAAAAGTACCTTGAATAAGTTCTGATAGAATATTTGTAGATACTTCTGTCACACCATAAATAGGTCTGTTATTTAATCCTCGCAATATACCATTAGTGATAATTATTTGTGAATCAAGTAGGCCTAATGTTTGTTTTACCCAATTACGCGCTTTTTCTACATCTATTTGGCCTTTTTGCTCTTCTGTACTATATACACCGGCAACTGGGAAGCCATCTTCGTTCATGCTTTCAATGTCGTCCAGAGTATCTACAGTTACATGAATTCCATCATCCATTCTAAACGCCACAATCATAGCGCTACCTTGAGTAACAGAAGAATATTGAGACGGATCTACATCAATTTGTACATTTATTTCTCCATCGATTCCGTTCTTCTTTAAGAATTCTTTATACCGTTCAATAGATTTATTTATAGAATCTTGTATTTCACTATCAGGCTTTTGATCATATATAGAACCTGTTTCAATGTCAAGAATCGCATAATCGTGCATTACATAACCAGAATCTTCTTCTGCTGTTCTTCGTTGTTGTAATCCAGATATAATAGTAAGGTTACTTATTTTATCGACTGAAGTATTATCGAGATCTTTCAACCTAGATAAAAGATTTTGTTTACGATCTGATACTTCGTCTGACGGTTTTTGTGTAACTTGCTTCTTTTTGCGGCTCTTAACAGTTTCTGACAGTTGATTTGCCGCAGCCTGTGCTGGTTTTACGGATATTGGGCCGTCTGCGTATACAAAAGGAGCTCTAAATAATGTATCACCGACTGTAGTTAATATTTTACCAGTTGCAAACAACCATGCTGCTAAAGAAACATCTTTGTATTCCAGATCTTTTGTAAATAAATCAGACTTCTTAAATGTTAAATCTTCTAGTCCTGCAAAACTATATTCTTCTAATTCTGGATTTTGTGAGAACACTTCGTACAATGCTTCCATTATACCAGTTTCTATACCAGATGTCATCAGTACTCTGTCAGTGTTCCAGTGAAGATTATTCGCTATAGCGGCTATTATAGTCTTTCTTACAGTTGCATCTTGACGAATTTTCTATAAACTATAATTTATATGATGGTACACTCCATGCTTATCTGGTAAAGCTATAACCAATCTATTTTTTTCATCAACAAAGAATTGTTTTTGTGCAAAATGCTATTGACCGCTCTCGTCTTTTCTAGTAACCCACGTAGACGGATCTGCGTTTACAAGTATATTGATTAGTGAATTTTTAAGTGATGGTATTATCGTTGCAGATATTCCTTCAAAAACAGAATCATCTATAGTATCTGTTACCAGTCTTAAAATTAATTCTGCAATTGATGGAACCTGTCCATCTATAAGTTTACCAGAATTGTCAAACGATTCTTCTATATCTTCGGGCTATATTTTATCAGCTGATGGTCTAAACTTCTTTTCTGCTAAAATTATACCACGATCTTTACCACTTACAGTTTTTGCTATAAAATACAACTTACCTGCATACCCATATCCAGCGTCGTCATATGAAGCGTTTTCAGATGGATCTAATTTGTCTATTCTTCCCTTAGCATCACCGTATGCACGTTCGCCGCGGCCAACTCCAATACGTACCTCTTCGTTTTGAATTTGTTGTGTAAGTTCTTCAAGATCTGTAGACATGCCGAATCCACCGTCAGTAAGCTTTCTGAACGTATATCCATCATCATCTTTTTGTTCATTGATAGCTCCATCAGAAATTCTAGGATTTAATGGAGACACTTTATTCATCTCCGATACGTTCGATTTAAATATATAATTGCCTTCGGAGTCTTTATTGAGAGCTGCATCGATTATAGCGTCACGAGTTGCTTTAAGATTTCTAATCTATTCTTCAATGTGGTCGTTTGTATGTACTGCACGATTTCCAGATAAGAATTTTCTTACACGGTAATCTACTTGATCTTTTTGTTCTTTAGTAGCCTTATTAAGATACCAATCGTTTACTTCTTTCGCTGTGACTTTAGAAACATCTACTGACGGATTTTGATATAAATATTCATTACGTCTTATGATATTTGTACCAAGTTCGTGATTTTGCTCATTTATAGATCCATCTTCGTTTCGCAAATAGTAACGCTTCCCGTTATAGTCAAAATACGAATAGAACATCTATTGCATTTTCTCTCTTAAATATGCATATCCACCAGAAACCTTTCCGTTACTAGTTTTATATTTAAGACCCTCCATAAATGTAGCATACGCAACATCTCCATCTTGAATGATCATTGCTACTACAAAGTTGTCTGGATTATTTATATCTACAGAATCTCTTTCGTCTTGTGTTACTATAAAATATTTTTCTGTTTTTTCAAACCATCCTGGAATTAAAAGTTTTTTACTTAGTTCATAACCAGTTTTGAGTGTAGCGTTATTACGTAAAACAATTGACTCTTTGACTATTTTGCCATTTCTTACAAATACATTTTGTAATACTGGCGGTTTTACTTCAGTTCCGTCGTCGTATTTTTCATTCGGATAATATTTAAATGTCTATCCAAGAAAATCTGCATATATTTCGTCAGGTTTTTGAATAGTACGCTCAGATCTTGTATGTAAATAAGAATCGTAATCCGTTTCTCCAGTTTCTTGTAATTGATACAGTGCTTTTGTGTCATCTATTGTAGGCTCGTCTTCAAGTTCTACGGATTGATTTTCTTCTTCGTCCTATAATTCCACAGACGTCGGTTGGTCATCATCCATTCCAAACCTTTTACGTAGATTTTTTTCTTTACTGCTCTAATCATACAATTCAAATTCTGCAGGATCCATTTCTACAGAAGTTGACGTGTCTATAGTCGACGGATCTATTTCGGCAGATTCTTGATTCTACGGAGTCGATTCAATATCAGCGGAAGAAGATCCATCTGCCCCGTATCCGATTTCTATTCCTTCTACCGAGCTGGTAGAAGACGGATCTGTTTCTGAAGATCCTTTCGTACTTGTTTCAGGTTCTATATCGGTAGAACCTTTTGGCTCTTTTTCTTCTATTTTCTCCCTGATTATTTCTTTAGCATCTTCGTCACCATCTTTTGCTCGCCTTTCTATTTGAATTGTAGATTCAGTTCTAATATGTTCTCTGTGATTTATTCTATTTAAATCTTGATGCTGATCTAACTCAAATTCTAATAGGTTTCTGGCAGCGTCTCTTTGCATAAGTTCTGCATCTGGATTATTACCAAATGCATCGTCATCCATGTCAGAATGTTTGTGAAGATAATCTTCATAATCTTTGGCACCTCTTTCAAGTACAGATACTTTTTGTTTCTGCTCTTTTATAAACTGAAGTGCTGCGCCACGTACCGTCAAAGGGTTTTTACCATTTTCTGCACGTTCTTTATTTAACGCATCTGCGTAAGCCTGTTTCTCTTCGTCGCTGAGAGACTTCCACTGCAGCGGGTGAGCCGCTTTATATGCTTCTCTTGGGTCGATCTTACCGTTTACAAACGCTCTCGTTATAGCTTTTGCAGAATCATATACAGCCATATTTAAGAGAGATCTCTGTTGTAAATGGTCTATTTCTTCTTGATTTGGCAGCATTCCATAACGTTTTTCAAGACGAGCGGCTATATTTTCTACAAGCTTTAAGCGGTTTTGTTTCTTTTTACCAAACTTCTTGTTCTATTTATTCTATTCGGCCAGTCTCTTATTTAATGCTTCACGCATCTCATTTGCAAGCTTTACATCTTCGTTCTCAAGAAGTTGATATAATTCTTCACGTTTATTTAGTATGGAGTCTATCAAATGTTGTACTCTAGATGGTGTAATATCTATTCCAAGCTCTTTAGATATTTCCTCTAAAAGCTACTTCCTTTTTGTGAGCTAATCTACTTGACGTTCAGCATTAAGCAAATACCTGTAAGTATACAAACTAGACAATCTATCTTCTGCAAAAGTTACAAAATCCTTTGGTGGTTCTGCCATATATTCTGCATCTTTTTGGCGCAGTTCTTCTAGTTTCTTCAATTCCCATTCTTGTGGGACAGCTTTCTTAGAAATTCTATCTATTTCGTCAGCCCACTCGCTTCTACGGGATTTGTGATCTTTTAGATACTACTAGTAATCAGCCCTAAGCTCTCTAATTACATTGTCAGTTCTAACATTAACCGCATCGTCTTCGATATAATCGTTGCGAATGTCATCGAGAACTTCTCGCCACATAGAATTCTTCTATTGCTCTTGTTCATTAAGATCACGTTCGACGTATTTTGCAGCATCTTTTTCCTATGTTATATGGCGAGCAACCATCTTTACTGCTCGTTTATATTCTTCAGTACCTTTCTTCTTGTTAGAATCATTTAAAAACTTTTTTAATGTGGGACTATTATAAGCATACCAAAGATTATCAACGAGATCTATATCGCGATCTATGTATTCGTCAGAAACAGCAGCTCCTTTAAATAATTTTAAATCTTGTAAACTTTTACGGAGTCTTTCATTGTTTATTCCGTGTTTATCAAAAGCTTCGTAAAACAAATCTAAATGAGCATCATCTTGAGCATTACCATAAGCTTCGCCTACAAGCCTTCCGATCACACGATCGTTTTTTATTTGTCCTACTAAATTTCTAAAGTTATCTCTACCTGTAGACGGTACTAAATTAGAAAGTGCACCAAAACTTGCACCTCCCATAAGTAATCCAGTTGTTGCACCAATCTACATAGCTCTACGTATCTGAGGAGAATCATTATCTGGATCACCGTACAAAACTCCCATATAAGCAGCAACTGCATCGGATGCCAGATTAGTATCGTCTATTATACTTGCAAGTGGAAATGTAGATGTAGTCTTTGAATAATCGTCGTATTCTCCTCTAGAATATCTCGATTGCAACAACTCTTGTTGTCCCTCTTCTATACCTTCAAGTGTCGCTACATACCCAGCTTGTTTTAAGCGCTTTGCTAAAAACTCTAACGTGTGTTTCTGTGCAAGTTTTCTGCCGATCTTATCTAATCCTTTAGCTCCTATTTTTTCAATTGCTCTGTCTACTGCAGATTTAGCAATAGCATTGTATGTCTAATCCGCAAGTTTATTTGCCTGACGCCTTCCGAAAGAACGTAAAAATGATGACGAATAGTTGAGGAACGGAAGGGCTTCAAAATAATCTTTAGCAGCCAAGGCCATATTATCATTATAAACTTTTCTAAGACCTTGTATGCCTTTTTCCTTTTCTTTTTCAAATACTGAATCTCCAGTAGGTATATCATATGCTAATGCGTGCTGTATGACATCTATATCGGTCATATTGTCAGTAGATATACCAACCTGGTTTAGGTATTGTTTTGAAACATCTAAAACTTTATTTAAATCAGCACCACGGTTCATAGAATTTTGAAGAACTCTGTTTGACCACGAATCAATTACTTCAGAGTTTGTTTCATGTTCGCGCATCCTATTGATAAAGTATAGATTGGCGGCCTGCGTACCAAGGCCCAATGCTTGTTCTGTTGCAGATATTCCTTTTCCGTATGCAGATATTATCTTTTGTGCTTCAGAAACACGTCTTTCTAGTTTAGCAGCTTCATTTAATCTATTTGCAGCTTTTAATTCTGAATATAACTTTAATGTGGACAGTGCATTTATATAAGGATTTGTCTTAGTTGCAAACAAACCAATAGCTTTTGCTGCAGCTCCAGCAGATAAATCGGTAAGCATCATACCTGCCATATTTTCAAAATCGCTGTATGAAGAACCCATTTCGGCAAGACTGTATGCAAGTTGGTCTGGCAAAAGACCACCTATTAACCCAGAGTCGTTATTTTCAGAAAAACGTCTAAACTTTGGATTTATTTTTTGTGGATCGAAATACCAAGATCCGTTTTTATATTTATTAGCAGACTCGCGCTCTAGATCGGATCTTCGTTCTAATTCTCCACTCCAATAATCACGAAGAGGTTGTATTTTATTTCTGAGTTGATTCGTTGAAAGGTTTGTGTCGTATCCTTCAAACAAGTTATCCGTCCATCTGTCGCCAGGCAAACTCTTCCTAATTGCTCTTCTTGTAATATCACCAGGATTATTACTTCCTATAAGCTCTCCGATTCCTATTTGAGCGGTAGTTGCTATATTTTGTAACATAGACAAACCGTACCCAACTACATCACTAGGATTATACCAGCTGGCATTTGGATCGGAATCTCCCAAAAAAGACTCCTTAAATCTATTGGCGACATCTTTATATGATGCTTTATTGGGGTCAAAAAATAATTCGACGTTGATATCGCTTTGCTTACCTTTTGTTTTAATAGTGTTCTAAAAATCTGCAATTTCTTGATCTACTTTAGAAATATCACTTGATATATTTTGTATCAAGCTGGGAGATCCTATAGAAATAGCATTGTTATATTGCTATTGTAAAGAATTACGTTTGTCTATAAGATCTGCATATTGTTCGGCAGCATCTAGTTCAGACAGCTTCTATTTAGCTTCGTTTACTTGGTTTAATCTATTTGTTGTCTCAGCCTGCAAACGTTTTTCGTGAAACAATCTCCAGCTATCCGCGATACTTGATTCGCGCCATCTGTCTGCTGCATGCTCGTAATCTCCAAATAAAAAGTGTCCTATTCCAGAAAATATACCGGGCGTACTATCTTCTGACGGAATTATATTACCTTCGTCGTCTATATTTGGAAAAAATTCACTATTTGATATTCCAGTATTACTAGGATAATAATAATTACTATTGGCACCAGTAAGTGCTTCTTCATACGGTATGCTAAAATCATAAGATCTGCGCAGGTTATCCCTACGCAGATTTCTTCTTATGGTTTCTCCCTATTGGTATTTAGGGTTTTTTCTAATACGACTCTTTGTCATAATTTATTAGTTTAATATGCCTAATGCCGCTTCCAAAAGTTGTTGATCTATCAATGCTTGATTTTCAGAATCAACCGCACCTTTACTAGCTTCTGAAGCGCCAAATTCTAATTTGTCAGATTCTACATTTATATCTCTAAATGCAGAAGGATCGAGAGTTTTTATAATAGGAACAGTATAATACGTATCGGTTTCGTGTAGAATATCATCTTTACCTTTATATGTCAATGATTTTTTATGAATACCAAGGCCAAGTTTTCTTGCGACATCTTCCATTGTTCCAAGTTTACTTCCACCGGCCTTTTCGTAAAATTCTTTAAACTGCTCCTTTGTTATAATAGGAGCTTTCATAATATCCAATTGACCACCGACACGTCCCCCTATTGGAAGAATAGATGATTGTATATTATTACTACTAAATGACATAAGTTTTGTTCCAGCAGAGTGTAACCACCTGTCAAATTTACTATGCACATCGTTGTATTTAAATCTTCCACTACCTGCAATATTCGATTGTCTTATTGGAGCATACGAATAATTATTACCTAAAGATAATTCTTTATATGAATTTGGAAGATTGGGATCTTTTACTTCTATGGCGTTACCGTCGAATTGATTCTACAACACTTCAAGTTGATGATTAGATAAACTTTCTGCTCTGAAAGAATCCCAAAACGCACTAGACCGCCTCTTAAGATCTGCAGTAGATGTTGTACCTTTTGGTTGGTTTCCTTTTCCAAGATACGCAGGAGAGTTGCCGTATGCTTTATACATGGTTCTCATTATATCATTTTGCTGATAAGCATCTACAATCTCTTTATTTCTACTATAATCGCTTAAGAATTTTATATCATTTTTAGTTAAAGAGTTTTGACCGCCTGTACTATACTTTTGCTTAATCTGTGCTAATTTTCTATCATCGGCAGCTTGGTTTTTCATTATCTTTCTAACTTCAGCAGCTTCTTTAGATGTATCATATTTACTTACTTGATATTGACCTGTATTTCCAAAATTAGCCCACCTATCTCTTTCGTAAATATATTGATTATATTTAGAATTATTAGACTGGTCATACACGTTTCTTGTTTTTGTTTTTTGTACATTACCTTGAGCAAGTCTAGCCCACGGGCCCATTCCTATGATTTTTGACTTATCGTATCCAGGTTCCGTGACAGTGTATTGTTCTGTTCCAATAGCCTTTCCTTTCCCTTCTACGCTCTTCGCCATTTTATCCCAATAGTTGGCCATGCCCGCAATACTCTAAGCTGTTGTCTTACTTCCAAACAGTTTTTCTTCAACGTGCTGATCAACATTCTGACGCAATCTATCCATAAACGTGGTACGATAATCTTCTTCAGTATCTCCATTGCCACTTCCAGATCCATTGCCTTTTCCAGCAAGACGTTGCCACAATAAAGCTTGTGCGTACCTTTGCTTAAGATTCATCATATAAATAGGATCTTCTTTAAGCTCCATACCACCTTTATAATTACGCTCTATAATTTCGTTTTCAAGCAATCTTGCAGCATCATTGTCACTTATATCAGGATTGGCATTCTTAATACGTTGTAAGTCATACTTATATTGCGGATCGTTGATAAGATCTGGCCTACTAGCACTAAGTATATCACGCATTCTTGATTTACTTTTTGTAAACGCGCGCATACCCGGAAACTTCTTTGATTCTTCTGGATCATATTCATACCCCATTTTATCAAATAAATGACCGTACTTCTTTTCATAATCTAAGTAAGGCGATGCAGAAGTAGCTTTCCATCCACCAAGACTATTATCCCATTCTTCTAATAACTGCCCTCCTAGCATAGCACGTTCATACTCAGGATCATATTGTCCGGCGGCCTTTAATGCGTCTCTGCTTGCTATGTATTTTGTTGCATTTAAGGCTCTTTGTCTGAGATCTCTTACAAGACCATCGTTTATACTTGCTAATTTACGTTGAATTGCGGCTCTACCTTCTTGACTTCTTAATGGATCTATTCCTTGAGAATAAAGACTATTTACAAAATTACGAATGTTTCCAGATACTTCTCTATCGTATAAATCCATATCAGCTTGTATTGGACTTAAGAAATCTCCGTATTCCTTATTGAATTCTTTCATGTCCGACATAGCCTGCTGGTAATCTCTATATACAGCATTAATATAGTCTCTATTAGCATTTAAGACCATTTGTGCTGTAACCGGATCAAACACCTACTCTCTTCCTTGTTCGACCGGCTTTTCATATCCCAAAAATATCATCGTATTCTGATGTTGCCAAATCTAGTAGGTATGAGGTTAGAATACATATCTTTTATTACCTGATACGCATTTAATGTTTTAGATAGATTTGTATTATTGCCCAAACTATTTATATAAGCATTAGCTTTTGCTTCATCTGTTTCTGCTTGTCGTTCATATAAACGCAACATCTTATTCTATGTAGCAAGAGAATCTTCATATTGTTTTTGTCTAAGCCATTCTGAAACTCCGTTAAGAACAGATGTATCCATATTCTTAAGATATTGAGCCATCCAGTTCTCTTTCGCAGCATTTGCTTGCTGTTGCCATTGGAATTTGTTTATGTTGCTGTTTATTCTAGCTTGCTGATTAGCAGCTCCGAGAGCCTATAATGCATTTGTGTAAATCTGTGTATATTTTGCGTCAGCATCATTTTTTTGCGCGTTGATTCCGGCCAACGAATCCAAATACTATCTATAAGCCGAATTCATTGCGATAGCCCTACCTCCAATGCCAAGTCCTACGTTTCTTCTTGTATCCCAATTAGCTTGTCTAAATGCTCTATCTGCACCAACTAAATACGGACGATCATCAAATCGTAGTCTTGCCAATTCATTTACAGCAGCTCTACCTTCTGCATTATCTACATATGTATCTGGGGCGTATGTTTCTGCGTTTCTAGCTCTATTATATTGCCCCATGTTAGTTGCAAATGACATTATATGTGGGACCATAGATAAAGCGCTATCCCATCCAAATTTAAAACCAGGCAATTTACCGTTTTTATATCCTTTACTATTTCTCATACCCATTAACATTTCCTACAGGCCTAATGCTCCTGCATAGTCTCCTGTAGCCGCTGCATAGTCAGAGAGACCGTATTTATTAGTTATTACAAAATCACCATCCTTAAGAGCGGCTAATTTGGTGTCTTTATTATTTTTCTTTCCTGGTATTCTTGTAGCAATACCATCTGCAAAATTACCAACAACTTCTCCGTTTGATACTCTAGCCGTAGCTTTTTTGTTAAATAATCCAGACGGCGTCCATACAGGTGCTTTACCGTTAGCTGCACCATACCCTCTTGCAAACTACTATTTAACATCTCTATCTTTAGCAGTAGATTCACTCTGTCTATCGCTCATAGCAAAAACATCTTGCTGGTTTTTAATCATTTCTTTAACTTCGTCCTCGTTATCTCCAAAACCAAGCAACGATGCAACTCCTCCGCCAAGTAAACCTAAAGCAGCTCCTATTCCCATACCAGGTAAACCGCCTATTAAACTTCCCAAAGATGCACCTAGGCCAAGAGCGTCCATAGTAAGTCCCATTTTCTTGCTTTTTGCCATTTGATTCTCATAGTTAAGAACTCCTTTTGAATCTATTCCACTGTGGTATGTATAGGTGTTTCCTTCTGGTGTAGTAACTGTATTCGTTGTTGCAGAATTAGCTATTTGATCTTGAGTTACAGTATCGTTTTCGTGCATTATATCGTTTAATATGTTATATGCACTGTAAGCAGATCCTATTCCTCCTGCTATTTTACCTGCTGTATTTAATATTGTTTTTCCTGCCACATTCGACGATACAGTTTTTCCTACTTGTTGCGCTGCATTTTCACCAACCTATTGCATTCCCAAGCCTGACAACAATTTACCTCCTGTGGTAGATGCAATTTGACTAGCTAAACTAGAAGTTGGAGATATTGAAGAAGGCGCGATTGAAGAAAACGTTGGAGTAAGAGTGGTACTTATCGTAGTTGCAGGAATATTTTTTAAATTCTATAAAACCTGTGTTGGATACTGAACATTCTATGTAAATTTTGAAATAGCATTTGGAATCTAATTCTGACGTAAAGCGTTTGCCTCAGGTTGTACAGACATTCCTCTTTGTGATGTAAATATAGTATCTCCTAAACCCCTTGGTCTCTAATACCCAATATTAACAGGCATAGTTCCCAGCCAATATCTTGGTAATTTCTTTTTATTCTTTTTCATTGTTAACTAAACGATTGTCTAAATTTAGTAATTACGTGAGATATTGTAGAATACTCGCTAGGAGCTCCCGTCATATCCACCTTCATCCATTTACCTCTTAATCTGTTCCCATACTGCTCGTTGCCAAATCTGGGTATATTATATATTATATTACCTTCTCTATCAGTATATATATCTTTATTGTTAAGTCTAGTAGCAGTATACAAATCAGTTTCAAACGTGGTTTTTATATTGTCAAATGCTTCTGGTAAGTAAGAAGCTCTCTTTATAGGTATTATTTGCTATGAATCAAACACTTTAGTAACAGACGCACTCGGGTTTATTATAAACGATATATACATCGGAGATAAATATTCAGCATCCTATGTATACGCAAGATAGTTGAACTTCTTTAACGATAATGGATTTTGTTTTATTCCATACATGTGATTCTTTATATCGAGTATATCGTCATAGTCTCTGTCATATATAGAAGTAGCTATTCCGAACTTAGTATTAAATACTAGCTGTTGTTCATCATTCAACATTTTACATACAAGTTCGTTATTTTGCAAATCATAATGTACCTTCGGGTAATCTTCACTTATGCTTCCGTTTATTATGTTTTGTACGTTCAGTTGTTCACTATAATTCAAAGCTTTACTGCTATCTGCAGCAACTACTGCTTTATTGTTTATATCTGCCCAATACACACCTTGCTCTGTAGATACAGCGCAGAAGTCATATTTTCTCATACCAAAGTATGTACTAATGTAGTCAAATCTAGACAAAATATCAGCCTGACCAAGCATTATTGTGTTACCGTTCTGGTCATTTATAAGAGAACGTTCATTTACACTAAACCTACCAAATCCATGTTCCTGCCAATAAAACAACGTATTCTTATCTGTAAGTAAGTTTGTTATCTGTCCATACTTACTATCTACATCTATAAACGAAGCCGTTTTAAATATTAAAAAGTTATCTATGAACTCTCCGTTAGTCTTTGGTTCTGAGAAATAAGCACGTTGTCTAAATTCATTAGTTTCATTCTTATCTGTACTTATTAACGTAAACACATCATTTGATACGTCATTGTCAGAATAAATCATGTTGTACTGATGAACGGGACGTTCTTGTGTTATAATACCATCGATATCTCCAGGTTCGTATATAAGAGTAGAGTTATGTGTATTTAACAAATTCTTACCATAATCAAAGTATGTATTTACTTTAGATTCTAGTGGTATGTAGTTTGTTATCTGTGTAGATTGTAATGTATCAGGAGATTCGAAGTTATATGTCTTATACAATGTAGTAAACTCGTGAGGAGTTATATACACATCTCCATCGAATAATACTGCCTGTGTTTTTCCATTCTATAAATCAAAATAGTTTCCAAATCCATAATACACAGCCTGCTCTTCTGACTACACCGCGTCTGTTTTTGGAGAGTGTTGTATATTACATATAGATGTATAAAACCCTTTCTGTGCATTTTGCGGGAAATTATATGTACCGAAATTGTCGTCGGTGACCATTAAGAAACAAGATGGTCCAGGACCTATATATCCCTATCTAGAACGATCCTGTTCTTGGTCTGCAACATCATATTCATTTAACCAATTTCTTAATTCCCAAGGAAAACTAAAAAATTCACATGCCGTGTAATAGTCGTTTGACGATTGGTTTGGTACACCCTCTCTACCGACTGCAAAATCATATTTACAAGCAGCTATCCAGTTGTTATATGTATATTGATCTATTGTTGTTGTATAAGATCTGTACTTTTTTATTCCTGAAAATATAGAATTATTCGAATCTCTTTGTATATCAGTAAATCCGTCGTTCCAACCTGGAATTTTTACATCTTTTATTGATTTTATTGTCTGTTGTTGCGACGTTGGAGAATTAATATTAAAATAGTCAAATACCCAATAGATATTCTATTTATCGTCTCCGTCCAACATGTACGAATGATCTTTATGTATCGTAACACCGTCGGTATTGTGCGCAGAAGATGTCCATGCAACTTCTCCGTAGCGATTTTCAGTAACATTATTCCACGTTGTTTCGTCAAATATACCGAAAAATCTTAAATTTTTGTTCCAGTTATTCAGACCAACTAAGTGATTAAATCCACTGTTTCTGTCTTTAATATCTCCGTATCGTGCATAATTAGATCCGACATAAAGAAGTTCATCTATAGTAGTATTAGAGACATTTAATTTTTCTATAACATTGTTACGTCGATAATCTATTTCTGACGAAAATATTTGAAACAGATTTTTATTTTTTGTAGTTGCCTAAAACTTGTGATATTGCTCTTCTGTGATACTTCCGTCAAAAGTACGTTCGACAACATCTAAATATCCAGGTCTTCCACTTTGCGTTATTTGAGCATAATATGGAGGAGTTATTGTGGTTTCAATCGTCGATAAAAATCCTGTAGGATAAAACGGAGACTTTTTTTCTGTTTCGGAGAAATCACCGTTTACAACAACAAGTCCTTGTTGTACGGGTCTAGCTAATGCTACCTGAAGAAGCGTTTTCTGATATATCTCAGAAGAAGAACGTCTTACTATCTAACAACCTATAATATCTGGTATAGGGTCTCCATTACTATCTTTAGGAGTAGGAATGTTTATTTTTACACCAATTGGTTGTGCAAATAATTTATTATTTTCTATTTTAAAGGGTACACTGTTCGATATTGCAGTATTTATTTCATCTACTGTTTTAGATCCCAAAGAAATAACATCCGATCTTCTACCATACTTATCATAGTATACAATAGCATATTTATATTCTTCTCCGCGTCTAAGAGATCTAAGTAGGCTAGAAGTAAATATATCGTTGTAAGTATTATAAGGTAGGGTATTATTTATATCCATGCTTTCAAAATAATTACTTACAGATAATACTTGATCATTTGTTTCGTAGTCTCTTATTACGTTTGTATTATCAAAGTGATCTGTAGGTATTTCTGGAATATGACCGTCACATACATTAGAAAGCAACACGTCAGTAGTTACAAACCCTATAGTTTGGTCGTCTGTATCTATATTAACATCACGAATAATGGTTTCGTCTTTTACGTTAGCACAGAACATATAGTTCTGATTGTTTTCTATCGCATGAGGTGTTAATATCAATCCAGACATAGCCGCAAACTCTTCTATTGTTAGCGTCTATAGCGGTTCTATTCCTACGTCGTTCAATACAAAAGTACCATCCTCTTCTTTTATCTTATCGTCATATATCAGAGATACTTCTGCATTTTCTCCAGGTTTGACAAATGTAAGACGAAACACCTACATTCTATCAAACAGTTTTGCTTGCTGATCTATTGTTATATGTAGCTGAAATCCTTTTGATGTTTCTGTACCTTCAGCGTTACCTGTTTCTTTATCTCTAGAAGAATCAATTACTTGTATTTTATTTGTAAGTTGGGCAAGTTGTGTTGTATTGCCATATTTATTGTAGAATCTATATGTGTACTAAACCTAAGACGCTGGAATTCTTCCGGATATTACATCATTTATGTACACTCTATGATTTGGTACAATTCTATTGTTTATAAACGCATCTAGGTTCTGGTCACCTTGAGTTATCTTTTCTAAACCCTGATCGTCTACTCTTAATACTACAATAGGATATTTATCGCTAGCTATATACAGCTTTATTACATTTTCTAGTTCTTTA